>R18__coassemble_1191_pt1 | contig 76685 bp, 61 predicted proteins | sample R18__metabat2_high_PE_016 | metagenome-assembled genome bin R18
TAGGGGCTGGTTCCCGAAGGGAATTGCGAGGACTGTCTGAGCGCGTTAGGCGCCGCAAGGCGACTAAAAGCAGCGAGTTCCGCAGCAAAGGCCCCGCAGGCGACTAAAAGCAGCGAGTTCCGCAGCAAAGGCCCCGCAGGCGACAGAGGTCCGCCTTCCGACGCCTGAGCGAACCCCCTCTACCCGGGGCCTCTGCTCGCTGGCACGGACACGCATCCGGCCTTTCCCGTGCCCGAAGCAGTCGCCCCTTTTTGTAAAAAAACAAAGCCACCCTGGCGGATGACTTTGAGCTTGGTGGGAGGCGCGGCACGGCCTAGATGGCCTCGAGCACCTTCTTCAGGAAGTCGTAGACTCTCTGGACTGAAGGGATGTAGCAGCGCTCGTCGGGGGAGTGGGGACTCAGGAGGGTCGGCCCCATCGAGACCATATCCCAGGAAGGATATGTGCCGCCGAGGATGCCGCACTCGAGCCCGGCGTGGATAGCCATCACCTTGGGCTCCTGCCCGTACATCTGTGCGTAGACCTTCTTCATAGTCGCGAGTATGGCGGAGTCGGGGTCGGGCGCCCAGCCGCTGTAGCCGCCGCTGAACGAAGTCTGTATGCCCGCGAGGTCAAACACTGCCGTGAACTTCCGGGCAAGCGCTTCCTTGGCCGAGTCGACCGAGCTGCGCATCAGAGTGTGCAGGGAGAACTCTCCCTTGAAGATCTTCACCATCGCGAGGTTGTTGGAAGTCTCCACGAGGCCCGGGACCGCGGCGCTCATCCTCTCCACTCCGTCGGGGCAGGCGAGTATCGCTTCGACAAACCTCAGGGCTGTCCCTTCCTCCACATAGAGACACTCGTCGTGGTCGCAGACTTCGCCCTCGGCGCATTTGTAGGGCTCGAAGACAATCTTCATCCCCGGGTCTGTCTGGGAGTACTCGGCCTTGATCTCGGCCGCGACTCTCTCCACCACGGCCTGTGCCGCGGCGGTGTCCTTGACATAGACTGTGCAGAAACATTCGCGCGGGATAGCGTTGCGAAGCGTCCCGCCCTCCATATCGAGGAGCTTGGCGTCGGTCTCCTTCAGAAGGCAGTACAGAAGCCTTGCCGCCACCTTGTTGGCATTGGCGCGGTAGAGGATTATATCCATCCCCGAGTGACCTCCCTGGCAGCCCAGCACGTTGAGAGCCCAGCACTCGTAGCCTTCGGGCTCGCTCTTGCGCTCATAGGTCGCGGCGGCGGAGGCATCGAGCCCGCCCGCGCATCCGACATAGAGTTCGCCTTCGGTCTCGGAGTCGAGATTGATCAGAGTCTCTCCCTTGAGCACGCCCGCCTTCAGCGCATTGGCTCCCGTCATCCCGGTCTCCTCGTCGTAGGTCACCAGGATCTCGATGGGACCGTGCTTGGCGTCAGGGTCTTCGGCTATGGCCATCGCCATCGCGACTCCCATCCCGTTGTCGGCACCAAGGGTGGTGCCGCAGGCCCTCACCCAGTCACCGTCGATGCGGGTGCTGATGGGGTCGCTCTCGAAGTCGTGCTTCACGTCGGAATTCTTCTGCGGGACCATATCCATATGACCCTGCAGGATGACTCCCTTGCGGTCTTCGAAGCCGGGAGTGGCGCTCACGCGCATTATGACATTGCCTGTCTCGTCGGCAAAGGTCTCCAGACCGTGCTCCTTGCCCCAGGCGAGAAGGAATGCGCGGACTTTCTCCTCGTGTTTCGAGGGACGGGGCTGCTGGGTCAGGCTGTAGAAGTTGTTCCAGACAAGACTTGGTTTGAGGTCTTTGATTGTGCTCATATTGCTTAAAGTTTGAATTCGAAGTCGATTGACACTCCCACGTCGTAGAGGGCGCCGAGAGTCTGATTGTAGCCTCCCGCGGCGTGAAGGCGCACGAGATTCACCGGACGGTATTCGAGGGCGAGACCTCCGAAGAAGCCTTCGCCTCCGAATTCGATGGAGTCTGCCAGCTCATCCTCGCTGTAGTCCCATCCTGCGCGCGCGATCAGATGCATCTTGTCCTGAAGGAAGCTGTAGTCCATCCCCGCGAGGATGGTCGTGGAGGGACCCGCCGAGGGCGAGAACCGGCCCAGATAATCAAGATTCAGAAGCAGGCTTTCGCTGACCTGAAAGGCGTTGCCGAAGCTCACTGCGTAGAGCTTGCCAAGGCCTCCCCACTCCTCCTCGTCCATAGTGCAGCGGTTGACCGCGAGACAAGGCTTGTACAGCCCGAAATCTCCCTGCAAGCCCGCAGACACGGCGTAATGCCCTTCGAAGGGCTTCTCGTCGAATGGCGAGGCGCTGAACTGGAGCTGCGCCGTGATGCCGGCGTCTTCGAAGCAGTATGAGGCTGTCGTGCCGAGCTCGTAGGAGGTGATGCCGTTCCAGTGCGAACTGCAGAGGATGGGGTAGTTGTCCACGTCCGACGCGCTGAACTCCTGAAGAGCGTTCAGCATTATGATCTTGCCGGCCGAGAGGGAGAATCCTCCCGTGTTGAACTCGATGTATGCCCAGTCGCACCAGTTGCTGTCCCAGGCCCTCCAGGTGTTCTCGTACAGGGCCTTGGTGTCCGCTCCGCTGATCCAGTGGTTGGACAGTGAGTAGGAGAAGTGCTCGCCTATCTCTCCGTCGAGGAAGGTGTAGAGCTGCGCGTCGAGGGGGAAACTGAGCCTGGCGATGACGCGGCCATCCTGCGCGTGCAGGGCGGATGCTGCGGCGAGGAGCAGCACAAGTGAAGTCAGGAATCTTTTCATTTTGAGTAGATAGGATAAGCGCTCAGCACTCCGAGCTGATAGACGGGAACGCGAATTTGCAGGAGGCCGTTGACCCCGTCTGTAAGGCTCGCCTTGCAGATGGCGGGGATGCGGTAGAATATCTCGTAGCGGGGCTTCTGGCCGCTCGATTTGGCCTGATCGGAGGGGACTGCCACCGGCTCGACGTCGAGATGGAGGTAGTAGGGCTTGCCGGACATATTGTCGGCCCCCACGAGCCCTTCAGTGTCGGAGACCCTGAACGCCACGTACATCTGCCGCGCATTGTCGGCAGTGGGGATGACTTCGAAGACGGCCTGCTGGGTGTTGTACTCGGAATATCCGAGGAAGAGGGTGGTGTAGTCTTTCTCAAGCCTGTCGAGCTCCTCCATGGTGGCCTTCATCGCTTCGCCGCTGTAGGTCGCGTCGGTGTCGCCCACAAGAATCTTGTAGCGGTTGTCGCGGATTTTGAATATCATATCGGCCACCTCCTGAGCCTTGCGCTCGAGCGACTTCTCCACGGTGGCGCTCTGGGTGATCATTCCGCCTGCGCCCTGCAGGGTGCTTGACTCGGAAGCCAGATTGGCCGGGATGCCCTTGCCCTCGAATGAACCCTTGGACGACAGGGGGAACCTCCAGGAGGCGCCTTGCGACAGGGAGCCTTCCACTCTGGCCACAAGCCCCTGGGTGGTGATCTGCGTGTAGGTGGAGAGTATGTCGGCGGGGAGTATGGTGGAGAACCTTGCGCTCTGGTCGGCTTCGACTGCGCTCCTCAGGTCTATCCCCGTGATCTCGAAGGTGGTCTCGTCCTGCTGCCTGGCCTGGACTCCCAGATATTTGGAGGCGTAGCGGGCATACGGGCCGGCGTGGAAGACTTCCTGCCTTGCCGTCACCTCGAAGACGAGGTCTGTCTTGGGGAGGGCATAGGAGACATACCCTGCCGGGACATCCTGGGCGCTTGCCGCGATGCAGGCGGCCGCCAGGACTGCCACTGTTGCTGTGATTCTTCTCATAAGCTGTTCCTGGATTGGTTTGACTCGCAAATATACCAATTATTTGTTATATTTGTGAGTTATTAACAAGAGTTCAGATTATGTTCAAAGGTCAACCAAAAGGTTTGTTCGCTCTAGCCCTTGCAAACACGGGAGAGAGATTCGGCTACTACACCATGCTCGCCATCCTGGCCCTGCTGATGCAGGCCAAGTTCGGCTGGGATGAGGCTGCCGCAGGTCAGGTGTACGCGATATTCCTCGCAGGAGTGTACTTCATGCCCCTCGTGGGAGGTATCCTTGCCGACAAGATAGGATACGGCAAATGCGTGACGATCGGTATCGGAGTGATGTTCCTCGGTTATCTCGGCCTCTCGGTGCCTCTCGGGAGCGGGCTTGCCGCGAAGCTGGTGATGTTCGCCGGCCTCGCTCTTGTGGCTGTGGGTACCGGCCTCTTCAAGGGCAACCTCCAGGTGCTTGTCGGCAACCTCTACGATGACCCCAGATACGCCGCCAAGAGAGATTCCGCGTTCAGCCTCTTCTATATGGCCATCAACATCGGCGCGATGTTCGCTCCCGCGATGGCAAAGAAGATTACCAACGCCTATCTTGCCTCCCAGGGCTTCGTCTACGATGCCGCCAACCAGGCTCCCGAATATCTTCAGGCCCTCTCGGGCGCGTACGGGCTGTGCTTCGCCGTGGCCTGCGTCTCTCTGATTCTCTCGGTCGCGATATATTTCTCGTGTCGTCCCTGGTTCAAGCACGCCGACGTCAACGTCAAGCAGGCCAAGGCCGCTGCCGCTCCCGTGCAGGAGCTCACTCCCAAGCAGACCAAAGACCGCATCGTGGCCCTTGTGCTCGTGTTTGCCGTGGTGATATTCTTCTGGATGGCCTTCCATCAGAACGGCTCGGCCCTCACCTTCTTCGCCAAGAAGTACACTAACCTCACTGTCAGCGGGGGTATGAGGCTCGGATTCAACATCGGTAGCCTCGCCCTGATCGCCGCTTCGGTCTACACCCTATTCTCCACCTTCCAGAGCGAGACGCGCAAGGGCCGCCTGATATGCGGCGCCGTGACCCTGCTTCTCTGGGGAGGGGCATACGCGTTCTTCAGGGGGATGAGCGACCCGACCTATGCGCAGCCTTCGGATTTCCAGCAGTTCAATCCTTTCTTCGTGGTGGCCCTCACCCCCATCTCGATGGCGATTTTCGGCGCCCTCGCCAAGAAGGGCAAGGAGCCGTCTGCCCCCAAGAAGATTGCCTACGGTATGCTCGTGGCGGCTCTCGGATTCGTGATCATCACCTGCGCATCCTTCGGCCTCACTTCTCCCAAGGATCTTGAGGGGACGCAGAGCATACTGAGCCCGGGATGGCTCATCAGCACCTATTTCACGCTCACGTTCGCCGAGCTTCTGCTCAGCCCTATGGGCATATCGTTCGTCAGCAAGGTGGCCCCTCCCAAGTACAAAGGTCTGATGATGGGCGGATGGTTCGCCGCCACCGCCATAGGCAACTACTTGAGTTCAATCCCCTCGATGCTCTGGAACAGGATTCCTCTTATGGCCAACTGGGGCATTCTCATCAGTCTCTGCCTCGTGGCCGCGATCATAATGTTCGCCCTTATGAAGAAGATCGAGGCCGCGACGGCCGAATAGCCTGATGGACGAGTCCCTTCGCCAGAGGCTGTCGGAATGGGCCGAGACCTACAATGACCCTGTCTATTTCGAAGAAGACCCGGTGTCCTTCCCGAGGGAGTTCCTGCGGAGGGGCGCGTCTCTTCAGGACGTCGAGATAGCCGCGGTCTTCTCGGCGCACTTTGCCTGGGGGCGCAGGGCTATGATCGTCCGCGACCTGGAGCGCCTCTTCGACGAGATGCAGTGGAGGCCCCGCGATTATGTGCAGGCCGGGGACTACAGAGGTGACTCCTCGAGCATCCACCGCACCGTCAGATGGTCCGAAGTCGCGTCCATCTGCGGGAGGCTCAGGGACTGGTATTCGCGCCACGATTCGCTGGAGGAGCTCTCCGCAGCGCAGATCCGCTCGCTGGTGTACGGCCGGAAGGACGATCCCCGCGCTCCCGACAAGAAGATCAATATGATGCGCCGCTGGATGGTCAGGGACGACGGCAGGGTCGACCTCGGCCTCTGGCATTCGGTCCCCAAGACCTCTCTGCTGATCCCTCTTGACACCCACGTCCACGCCCAGGCCCTGAGTCTCGGCCTTGTGACGCGCACTCAGAAGGACCTTCGCACCGCGCAGGAGATCACGGATGTCTTCCGCGGGATATTCCCCGACGATCCCGCCAAGGGGGATTTCGCATTGTTCGGATATGGAGTGACGCACCGCTATGCCTAGACTCTTCATCCTCTCTGGCTGCAACGGAGCCGGCAAGACTACGGCCTCCTACACTCTGCTTCCGGAGCTTCTGGAGTGCAGCGAGTTCGTCAACTCGGACGAATTCGCCAAGAGCCTCTCGCCGTTCAACCCCTCGCTGGCATCCGTGTCGGCGAGTCGCTATATGCTGATGAAGATCCGCTATCTGCTCGACCGCAGGTCGGACTTCAGCATCGAGACCACGCTCGCGACGCGCTCTCTGGTGGGGATAATCCAGGAGGCGAAAAGCCTCGGATACACCGTTGTCCTGCTCTATTTCTGGCTCTCCACGCCCGAGGAAGCGGTGCGCAGGGTCGCCGCCAGAGTGCTCTCCGGAGGGCACAATATCCCCGAGGATGTGGTGCGCAGGCGATATGTGATGGGGGTCAGGTATTTCTTCGACACTTACCGCCCGATCTGTGACCGCTGGGTGCTTGCAGACAACACCCGTTCCCCATTCGTGGTCGTGGCCGAAGGCGACAAGGATACCGCCTGCATCAAAAACGAAGAATTGTTCAACAAAATCGATGCGATAGCGCATCCCCGCTCAGATGACAGACAATAGATTCGGCGTGACCGAAGGACAGCTCGTCAGGCTCGTCCGGGAGGCTCTCCGCTCCGGCGGGAGCTGGTGCGACCTGTATTTTGAAGACACCGTCTACTTCGACCTGCTGCTCCGTGACTCCCAGGTCAGCTCCGGCGGGTATCACGAGGATTATGGATGCGGCGTGCGTGTGCTGGACGGCGAGAAGACGGGCTACGCGTATTCGGAGAGCACCCGGATGGAATCTCTGCTTGACGCTGCGAGGGCCGCTGCTTCGATTGCCTCCCGCTCCGGTGAGGCCGCGCCCCCGCTTGGAGTGACTCCGGTGAGCGCCGCGCCGCGATATTCGCAGGCCGTCGACTGGCGCCGTGCAGAGGCCGCCTCGTTCGTGCCGATGCTCGAGAAGATAGAAGCCCGGATACGCGCGCTGGACTCCCGCGTGACGAAGGTGACCGCGATGCTCTCGTGGTCTGTCGCCAACATAATGATGTACAACTCGCTGGGAGAGCTTACTTCCGACTGCAAGCCTCTCGGGAGCGTGTCCGTGACCACCGTCTTCAAGGTGGGCGACAGGGTGGAGAACAACCGCGTGTCAAGGAGTTTCAGGCGCGGCGCGGAGATGTTTGACGATGCTCTCGTCGAGGAGCTCGTGCGGGATTCGGTGAAGGGTGTGGACGCGATGTTCGAAGCCCGCAGGCCCAAGGGCGGCAAGATGAGCGTCGTGATGGCCGCCGGCGCGTCCGGAATCCTCCTGCACGAGGCTATGGGCCACGCCTTCGAGGCCGACTTCAACCGCAAGGGGCAGTCTGTCTTCGAGGGCAGAATCGGCCGCAAGATCTGCCGCCGGGGCATCAACATAGTGGACGACGGGACTCTGCAGGGCAACCGCGGAGCCTGCACCTTCGACGACGAGGGAGTCGCCGGCCAGAAGACATATATGGTCACCGACGGGGTCTTGACCTCGTACCTTCACGACCGCATCAGCGCCTCATTCTACGGTGTCGCCCCCACGGGCAACGGCCGCAGGGAGTCGTTCCGCTACAATCCCATCCCCAGGATGAGGGCCACATATATGGAGAACGGCTCCGACGGCACTCTCTCTGACCTGATCTCTGGAGTCAGGAAGGGAATCTATGTGGACCAGTTCGCCAACGGTCAGGTGAAGATCGGCGAGGGTGACTTCACCTTCTACGTCAAGAGCGGCGCCCTCATAGAGAACGGCCGCCTGACTATGCCCGTCAAGGACATTAATATAATAGGCAACGGACCCCGGGCTCTTGCCGACATAGTGGCGGTGGGCTCTGACCTTAAGATTGACAACGGCACCTGGACCTGCGGCAAGGAGCAGAGCGTGCCCGTGAGCTGCGGCATCCCCTCGGTGCTCGTGAAGGGACTCACAGTAGGAGGAAATTGATATGGAAGAAGAGAATCTGAAGATAGCCCGTCAGGCCCTGGCAATCGCCCTTGAAGAGGGTGCGCAGAAGGCCAGGGTGACATTCTGCCGGAGCGTGGAGAATCTTGTCGCGACTCTCGACTCCGAGGTGGACAAGGTGACCCGCTGCGAAGACAGGTCTCTGAGTTTTGCGCTCTTCGCCGACGGCAGGTTCGGGAGTTTCTCGACCAACAAGATGGACCCGGAGTCGCTCAGGGACTTCCTTCGGGGAGCGGTCTGCATCGTGAAGATGATGGCGCCGGACCCCTGCCGGGATCTTCCTGACCCCGGGCGCTGCTGCACTGCCGCCGTGGATGGGGTCGAGCTCGACCTGCTTGACCCGGACTATGCCTCGGTCGATGCCGCCCGCAGGATAGATCTTGCGCTCGAGGCGTCGGTGTATGGCAGCGGGGGCACATCCTTCAGGATCGTCTCCGAAGAAGGGGAGTACTCGGACTCTGTCTACGAGACAGTCGTGCTCGACAGCAACGGGGTGTGTTGCGTGCACGCGGAGAACAGCTTCGACTATGGAGTGGAGATAACCATCGAGTCGGACGGAGAGAAGTACAGCGGCTATTGGTGGGATTCGTCGTCGAGGCTGAGCAGGCTGAGTCTCCGGGAATGCGGCCTCAAGGCTCTTCAGAGGGCTGCCGGCCAGATCGGGTCGGGACCCGTGTCGGGCCGCAGGTGCGCGATGGTGGTCGACAGCGATGTCGCCTCCAAGATGATCTCGCCCCTGCTCACTGCCCTCAACGCGTATTCCATCCAGCAGGGCAATTCCTTCCTGAATGGCACGCTCGGCAGGAAAGTGCTGCCCGAAGGCCTTACGATAATGGACCTCCCGCATATCAAAGGACAGACCTGCTCCAAACTCTTCGACTCGGAAGGCGTCGCCACTCTCGAGGCGCCGATCATCGAGAACGGGACGGTCAGGCAGTATTTCATCAACACATATATGTCGGGCAAACTCGGGCTCGCACCCACGGTGGAGGACCCCACGCGCCCTGCCGTGATGAGCTGGCCTCGTAAGGGCCTGTCCCGAGGCGACCTGCTGCAGATGTGCGGCGAAGGCATCCTCGTGACCGACTTCAACGGAGGCAACTGCAACTCCTCCACGGGAGACTTCTCCTACGGAGTGGAGGGCTTCCTCTTCGAGGGAGGCAGATTGACCCGACCCGTGAGCGGAATGGTCGTGACAGGCAATTTCCTCGGGCTGTGGCAGAGCCTAGTCGCCGTCGCGGACGACGCGAGGCCCTGTATGACGAGGCTAGTCCCGAGTCTTGCATTCGGGGAGGCCGATTTTAGTGGAGAATAATCATTTAATAATCAGAAAGATATGAAAGTAGCACAAAACAAAGTCGTCTCAGTAAGTTACTGCCTCGTAGTGGAAGGCAAAATCGCCGACAAGGCAGGTTCGGACAAGCCCCTGGAGTACATACACGGCACCGGGATGCTTCTGCCCAAGTTTGAGGCCGAGCTCGAAGGGAAGGAGCCCGGCGAGGAGTTCGCATTCACCCTCACTCCCGAGGAGGGCTACGGCGTCAGGGACGAGAGATATCTTGTCGACATCCCCAAGACCGCATTTATGGTCGAAGGAAAGGTGCGCGAAGACCTGCTTCGCGTGGGCAACGTCATCCCTATGCTCAATCAGGAGGGTCAGGTGATTCAGGGCACCGTCGCCTCGATATCCCAGGACAGCGTGAAGATGGACTTCAACCACCCTATGGCAGGCAAGACGCTCAACTTCAGCGGCAAGGTCGAGGCTGTCCGGGACGCCACCGAGAAGGAACTCGCCGAAGGCCTGCACGGCGAATACCTGCCCCGTGAAGGCTGTCACTGCTCGGGCGACTGCAAGAAGGGGGAGTGTGACGGCGAGTGCAACTGCTCAGGCGAGAGCTGCGGCTGCAAGGACTAGATGTTGACATCCTCGAGCTCCTCTTCACTGCGCAGATTGGCGCGGATGAAGTTCTGGCGCTCGATGGTGTTGTCGCCCATATAGAATTCCATTATCTCGGAGATGCTCTCCTCGTCAGACAATTTGACGAGGTCGAGCCTCATTTCGTCGCCGATGAAGTGCACGAACTCGTCGGATGAGATCTCTCCCAGGCCCTTGAAGCGGGTAATCTCCACGCCCGTCTTGAGAGCCTTGATGGCCTTCTCCTTTTCGGCGTTGTCGTAGCAGTAGCGGTTGTCCTTCTTGTTGCGGACGCGGAAGAGGGGAGTCTGGAGTATGTGCACGTGACCGCGGCGGATCAGGTCGGGGTAGTATTTCATAAGGAATGTCAGCACGAGCATCCTGATGTGCATCCCGTCGTCGTCGGCATCGGTGGCCACTATGATGTTGTTGTAGCGCAGGTTCTCGAGGTCGTCCTCCACGCCCAGGGCGCTGATGAGGAGGTTGAGCTCTTCGTTCTCCGCCACCTTCTTGCGGCTCTCTTTGTAGGAGTTGATGGGCTTCCCCCTGAGGCTGAAGACTGCCTGATAGTTGGCGTTGCGGGCCTTGGTGATGGTCCCGCTTGCGGAGTCTCCCTCCGTGATGAATATAGAGGAGCGCTCGATGTCGTCCTGAGTCTTGTCAGTGCGGCGGTCGTTGAAATGGTAGCGGCAGTCGCGGAGCTTGCGGTTGTAGACGTTGGCCTTCTTGTTGCGCTCGCGTGTCTTCTTCTGGATGCCGGATATCTCCTCCCTCTCCTGCTGGCTCGCCTTGATCTTCTCCTCAATTGTGGGGACGATATCCTTGTGGATGTGCAGGTAGTCGTCGAGAGCCTTGCCCACGAAGTCGTTGACAAAGGCCCTTATCGTCTGGCCGTGCTCGCCCTTGTCCGGCTTCTCCCACATATATGTCGAGCCGAGCTTCATCTTGGTCTGGGCTTCGAAGGTGGGCTCCTGAATCTGGATGCTGATGGCTCCGACCACTCCCTGACGGCAGTCCTCGGGAGAATAGTTCTTCTTGAAGAAATCTTTGAGAGTTTTGGCAATGGCCTCGCGGTAGGCTGCCAGATGAGTGCCTCCGTCGCGGGTGTTCTGGCCGTTGACGAATGAGGATATGTTCTCTCCGTAGGCGTTGCCGTGCGTGAGCACAATCTCTATGTCTTCCCCCTCGAGGTGGATGGGAGCGTAGAGCGGCTCTTCGCTCATATTCTCGTTCACCAGGTCCAGAAGGCCGTTCTCGGACTTGTACGACACTCCGTTGAACACGAGCGTGAGGCCCTTCTTGAGGTACGAGTAGTTCTTGACCATCGTCTCCACGAAGTCGAGATTGTAGGAGAAATCCTTGAAGAGGGCCGCGTCGGGGAAGAATTCGACCAGCGTCCCGTTCTTCTCTTTGGTAGGTCCCTTGCCGCTGTCGACCAGCTGACCGCAGTCGAAACGGGCCCAGGAGCACTCGCCGTCGCGGTGGGAGCAGACGTAGAAGTCTTTGGAGAGGGCATTCACGGCCTTGGTGCCCACGCCGTTGAGGCCCACTGACTTCTTGAACGCCTTGTCGTCGAACTTGCCTCCGGTGTTGAGCACGCTCACTGCCTTGACCACTGAGTCAAGGGGGATGCCGCGACCGAAGTCGCGCACCCGCACGTGGCCGTCTTCGACTGTGATTTGCACCTGCTTGCCGAAGCCCATCGCGAATTCGTCGATGGAGTTGTCCACTATCTCCTTCAGCAGCACGTAGATTCCGTCGGAGGGGTTGCGTCCGTCTCCGAGGCGCCCGATATACATTCCGGGGCGCATACGTATGTGCTGCACGCCTTCGAGGGTGCGGATGTTGTCGTCTGTGTAGTTGACCTGTTCTGTCGCCATTGCTCTTATTTTTTCTTCACCACCCCACGTATGTGGAGCACAGTAGGTTTTTTCTCGCCTGATATGTAGACCGTGAGCGTCTTGTCGAAGGGATAGGGGCCCTCGTCGTTGCTGTAGGTCGCTTCTATGATGCCCGAAGCGCCGGGAGAGATCGCTGTCCTGGTCCACTTCACTCCCGTGCATCCGCAGGAGCTCACCACGGCATAGATGCATATATCCTCTTCGCTGTTGTTGGCGAGGGTGAATGTGCAGCTCAGGGTGCCGTCCTTCAGCGTGACTGTCCCGAAATCGTGGACTGTCTTGTCGAAACTCACCAGCGGGGAGGCGGCGAGAAGAAGTGTGACCAAAATTTTAAGCATCGGGGAGCAAAGTTACAAAATAATTGACTACTTTTGTGAATCGAAACCAATTAACTTTTTAAAATATATGGCATACAAGATTTCAGCCGACACCTGTGTCGCATGCGGAACCTGCCAGGGCGAGTGCCCTACAGGCGCAATCAAGGAAGGAGACGTTTATACAATTGACCCCGCGGTCTGCATCGACTGCGGCACCTGCGCAGACGCCTGCCCGATGGGCGCAATCACTCCCGGCGAATAGGTTGAGAGCTTTTTATAAAATCAACGCCCGCAGGTGGTCCTGCGGGCGTTAATTCGTTATTTAGATGCCAGCCTCTTGTAGGTTTCCAGCCGGATCTTCGCGAACTCTTCGGTCTTCCGGTAGAGCTCTGCGGCACTCTCGGGGAAGAGCTTCTGCAGCGATGCGAAGCGGACCTCACCCTTGAGGAAATCCTGGAACTTGCTCCAGTCGGGCTCCTTGGAGTCGAGACTGAACGGGTTCTTGTCTGTGCCTTCGAGAGCGGGGTTGTAGCGGTACAGATGCCAGTAACCGCACTCGACCGCGAGCTTCTCTTCCTTCTGGCTCAGGCCCATACCGGCCTTCAGCCCGTGGTTGATGCAGGGAGCGTAGGCGATGATCAGCGAAGGCCCGTCGTAGGCTTCGGCTTCCTTGATGGCATTCATATACTGCACGGGACTTGCTCCCATAGCGACTTGCGCCACATAGACGTAGCCGTAGCTGATGGCCATCATACCGAGGTCCTTCTTGCGGACTCTCTTGCCGGAAGCGGCAAACTTGGCTATCGCTCCTGCTGGGGTCGCCTTGGAGGACTGGCCGCCCGTGTTGGAGTAGACTTCGGTGTCGAGCACGAGGATGTTGACATTCTCGCCACTTGCAAGCACGTGGTCAAGCCCGCCGTAACCGATGTCGTAGCTGGCTCCGTCGCCGCCGAATATCCACTGGCTGCGGCTGGGGATGTAGTGCTTGAGGGAGAGGAGAGCCTTGCTCACTTCGCATCCGCACTTCTCCATAAGAGGGACGAGTTTGTCGGCCACTTCGCGCGTGACTTTGTAGTCGTTCTTGTTGTCAAGCCACATCTGATAGAGAGCCTTCATCTCGTCGGAGCACTTGGTGCACTCGAGGCCCTTCTGCATCCAGAGAGCCACTGTCTCGCGGATGCGGTCGCCTCCCAGGTGCATACCGAGACCGAACTCGCAGAAGTCCTCGAAGAGGGAGTTCTGCCAGGCCGGGCCGTGGCCCTGGGCGTTGGTGCAGTAGGGCGATGCGGGGAAGGATGCGCCGTAGATGGAGGAGCATCCCGTGGCGTTGGCAATCATCATATGGTCGCCGAAGAGCTGGGTGATGTTCTTGATGTACGGGGTCTCGCCGCAGCCTGCGCAGGCGCCGCTGAACTCGAACAGAGGCTGCGCGAACTGGGCGTTCTTCATATTGGACTTGGGGTCGACCACACTCTTGTAGCCGATCTTGCTGTTGAGGTAGTCGTAGCTCTCCTGCTCGCCGGTGTTGTCCAGATAGGAGGCCATCCTGAGGGATTTGCCCTTGGCGGCCGTCTCGGGACATACATCCACGCAGTTGCCGCAACCGGTACAGTCGTCCACCGACACGGCGAGGGCGAACTTGTACTCCTTGAGCTGGGCCTTGCCGTCGGCCATCTTCACTCCCGCGGGAGCTGCTGCGGCCTCGTCGGCTGTCAGAAGGAAGGGACGGATGGCTGCGTGAGGGCAGACGAATGCGCAGTTGTTGCACTGTATGCAGCTCTCGGCGTCCCAGACGGGCACGCTCACGGCCACACCTCTCTTCTCATAGGCGGCTGTGCCGCAAGGCATCGTGCCGTCCTGCCAGGGAAGGAACGCGCTGACGGGCAGAGAGTCGCCGCACTGGGCGTTGACCACGTCGGCAATCTCCTTGACGAAAGGAGTCGCCAGACGCCCGGCGTTGGGATTGGTGAACTTGGCGTTGATGTCCGCCCACTCTGCGGGGACTTCCACCTTGGTGTATTCGCCGCCGCGGTCGATTGCGGCATAGTTCATATTGACCACGTTCTCACCCTTCTTGCCGTAGCTCTTGAGGGCGGCGTCCTTCATATACTTCACCGCGTCCTCGGCGGGAATGATGCCCGTGATGCGGAAGAATGCGGACTGGAGGATGGTGTTGGTGCGCCCGCCAAGTCCGATCTCGGCCGCGATCTTGGTGGCGTTGATGATGTAGAGGTTGATGTGCTTGCGCCCGATGACAGCCTTGGCGTGGTCGGGGATGCGCTCGAGAGTCTCTTTCTCGTCCCAGAGGGAGTTCAGAAGGAGACTGCCGCCCTCCTTGATGCCCTTGAGCACGTCGTACTTCTCGAGATATGAGGGGACGTGGCAGGCCACGAAGTCGGGCGTGTTCACAAGATAAGGGGCGTGGATGGGCTGCTCGCCGAAACGGAGGTGGGAGCAGGTGTAGCCTCCGGACTTCTTGGAGTCATAGTCGAAGTAGGCCTGACTGTAGAGGTCGGTGTGGCTGCCGATGATCTTGATGGTGTTCTTGTTGGCGCCGACCGTGCCGTCGGAGCCCAGACCGTAGAACTTGCACTCGGTGGTGCCGGGCTTCACGATCGAGATCTCGCTCTTGATCGAGAGACTCTTGAAGGTCACGTCGTCGAGGATGCCGATGGTGAAGTCGTTCTTGGGGTTCTTGAGCTCGAGGTTGTCGAAGACCGCGACAATCTGCGCGGGGGTGGTGTCCTTGGAGGAGAGACCGTAGCGGCCTCCCACGACAAGGGGTGCTCCGCTGACTCCCTGGAAGACGGTCTTGATGTCCTGATAGAGGGGTTCTCCCAGCGAACCGGGCTCCTTGGTGCGGTCGAGCACCGCTATCTTCTTCGCGCTCTTGGGGAGAGCCATCTTGAGATATTTCTCGGAGAAGGGACGATACAGATGGACCGCGATGACGCCGTATTTGCGTCCGCGGGCGCTAAGGTAGTCGATTGTCTCCTTGATGGTCTCGGTGACCGAACCCATCGCGATGATGACGCACTCGGCGTTCTTGTCTCCGTAGTAGTCGAAGGGGCGGTACTGGCGTCCGGTGAGCTCGCCGATCTCTCCCATATAGCGGGCCACGATGTCGGGGACTGCATCGTAGACCTGGTTGCGCGACTCGACGGCCTGGAAGTATACGTCCCCGTTCTGGGCTGTGCCGCGGGTGACGGGAGAGTCGGGGTTGAGGGCGCGCGCGCGGAAATTGTCGAGAGCCTTCTGGCTGACCATTCCCTTGAGGTCGGATTCGTCTATGGCTTCAATCTTCTGGATCTCGTGTGACGTGCGGAATCCGTCGAAGAAGTGCAGGAAAGGAATGCTGCTCTTGATGGTGCTCAGATGGGCGACGGCCGCGAGGTCCTGAGCTTCCTGGACAGAGCCGGAAGCGAGCATCGCGAAGCCTGTCTGGCGGCAGGCCATCACGTCCTGATGGTCTCCGAAGATGGAGAGGGCGTGGCTGGCGAGGGCGCGGGCGGACACGTGGAAGACTGTCGGAAGCATCTCGCCGGCAATCTTGTACATGTTGGGAATCATCAGCAGGAGACCCTGCGATGCGGTGAAGGTGCTGGTGAGCGCGCCTGCCTGCAGCGAACCGTGCACTGCGCCGGCGGCACCCGCCTCGCTCTGCATCTCGGTCACCTTGACCTTTTCGCCCCAAAGATTGAGCTTGCCGTGGGCAGCCCATTCGTCGATGTTCTCGGCCATCGTCGAGGAGGGTGTGATAGGGTAAATGGCGGCGTGCTCGCTGAAGAGATAGGCGATGTTGGACGCTGCCTGATTACCGTCACAGGTAATGAATTTCTTTTCCTTTGCCATAGTGAAACGTTATATTGTTAAATCTTTTTTCTATCTTTGTCCCCGCATCCGGCCCCCTTAGTTTAATGGATAAAATTCAGGATTCCGGTTCCTGCGATAGGCGTTCGATTCGCCTAGGGGGTACACTTCTTCAGTGATTGGGCTATCTGCTCGTCCGTCAGGACATAATTCACGAGATCTCCTCTGAGATATTTGTCGTACGACGCCATATCCATAAGTCCGTGACCCGTGAGGTTGAAGAGGAGCACTTTCTTCTCTCCGGTCTCCTTGCACTCCAGGGCGCGACGCACCGTGGCCGCGATGGCGTGGGATGACTCCGGGGCGGGGATGATGCCTTCGGCCTTCGCGAACAGGGCCGCGGCGTCGAATGCCTCGATCTGCTCGATGTCCATTCCTTCCATCGTGCCGTCCTTGAGGAGCTGGCTTACGATGCCTCCGGCGCCGTGATAGCGCAGACCTCCGGCGTGGATGTTGGGCGGCATGAATTCGTGACCGAGGGTGTACATCGGGATGAGGGGGGTGTATCCGGCCTCGTCGCCGAAGTCGTAGGCGAACTTGCCTCTGGTGAGCTTCGGGCAGGACACCGGCTCGCAGGCAATGAAGCGAGTGCCCTTGCGCGTGCCGTCATATATATGCCTTATGAAGGGGAATGCGAGTCCGCTGAAGTTGGAGCCGCCGCCGAAGCAGGCGATTATCTCGTCGGGGTATTCGCCGGCCATCTCCATCTGCTTCTCGGCCTCCAGACCTATCACGGTCTGATGCAGGCTGACGTGGCTCATAGTGGAGCCGAGGGTGTATTTGCAGCGCTCGGGAGTCTCGCGGGCGAGCTCCACCGCTTCCGAGATGGCGGTGCCAAGGGAACCGGCGTTGTTGGGGTCGCGGGTGAGGATGTTCTTGCCGGCGCGGGTCGACATCGAAGGGGAAGGGGTCACCTGTGCGCCCCAGAGCTGCATCATCGAGCGGCGGTAGGGCTTCTGCTCATAGCTGACCTTCACCTGGTAGACTGCGGCGTCCATACCGAAGAGCCTGGCCGAATAGGCGAGGGCCGTGCCCCACTGACCGGCTCCGGTCTCGGTGGTGACGTTGCTGATGCCCTCCTGCTTGCAGTAGTAGGCCTGGGCGAGAGCGGAGTTGAGCTTGTGCGAACCGACAGGGCTGACGCTCTCGTTCTTGAAGTATATATGAGCGGGCGTGTCGAGAGCTTCTTCCAGCCCGTAGGCCCTCACGAGGGGAGTGCTGCGGTAGTAGGTGTACATCTCGCGCACCTTCTCCGGAATCTCGATCCACCTGTCTGAAGTGTTGAGCTCCTGGCGGGAGCATTCTTCGCTGAAAATCTTGCTCAGGTCCTCCACCGTGACCGGCTCGCGGGTCGCAGGGTCAAGCATCGGCATCGGTTTGACCGGCATGTCTGCCTGGATGTTGTACCAACTGCGGGGAATCTCCTCTTCGGAGAGGAAATATCTTTTCTGTCTCATTCTGGATTGAGCATAAATAAAGAGCAGGATACGGGAGTCGGACCCGCCTCCTCGGCTTGGGAAGCCGATGCACTACCGATGTGCTAATCCTGCTTTGGCGCACAAATATAGTAAAATTTTCTCTTTTTCTAAAAGAAATATCTGTTTCTGTCGTCGATTGCTGTTTTCGCGGCATAAATTGGCGCCGTTTTGAAATTTTGTGTCTATGAAGAAGTTGTCATTCATCTTGTCGTGGCTTCTCGTGGCGGCGGTGTCGTGCGAGAGCCTCGATGACCCTCGGAGCGGAAGCGACGGGGCCATCAGAGTCAGTTTCGTGAAGGAATATGCCGTCAAGTCGGTCCTTCCTGACACCAACCGCTTTATCCTCTCGGTGACGGACGCGTCCGGGCAGCAGATCTACAAGGGCGAATACGGCGCCGCTCCCGAGACCATCATCGCCGCTCCCGGAAGCTACACCGTGAGCGCCGTGTCGGTCGAGTTCGACGAGCCTCTCTTCGAGTCTCCCCAGTATGGAGACAGTCAGGTGGTCCTTGTCCGCTCCGGGCAGACCACGTGTGTGGTACTGGACTGCGTCCAGCTCAATTCGGGCCTCACCCTTGTCTTCTCGGAAGATTTCAAGAGCGCTTATCCGCAGTGCAATCTCTACCTGAAGTCGTCCGACGGCACTCTTATGTATGATTATTATGAGAGGAGGGTGGCGTATTTCAAGCCCGGGGCCGTCAGTCTGGTGCTTGTCGCCCTCGGAGCGGAGACGGTCTTGTTCACGAAGGTGCTCGAGGCCCGTCAGGTGCTTTCGGTAAGTGTCTCCTGCTCGTCTTCCGAGCAGGCAGGGTCGGGGATTTCGCTGCGGCTTGACACGTCGCGCTTCTTCGTGAGCGAGGCATTCGAGTTCAGGCCGGAGGAGGGCAGGGGGAGCGAGGTTTCCCTCGCTCTGAGTGTCCCGGATGCCCGCGTCTCGGCCGGACTTCAGGATGTGTGGGTGTGCGGCTACATAGTCGGCGGCGACCTGACGAGCTCGAAGTGCTCCTTCGACGCGCCCTTCTCGGCGCGCACCAATCTTGTCCTCGCCTCCAAATCGAGCTGCCGTGACAAGTCTCAGTGCCTGTCGGTGCAGCTCTCGCAGGGAGACATCAGGGAGGCGCTCAATCTGGTCGACCACCCTTCCAATCTTGGCAGGCAGGTGCTTCTCAAAGGGGATATAGTGTCTGCTTATTACGGTATACCGGGATTGCAGAGTCTGGAGGAATATGAGTGGAGGTAGGATCTTCCGCTATTCCCGGACAAACACTGATTCTCCTGCTTCCAGGCGGATGGTGAACACGCTGTCGCGGCGCTGATGCAGGACCCTTGAGGAGCCGTCTGCCGTGCGGTAGATGCGCATCCGAGAGGAGCCGCCGGGAATTCTGAACCTCAGGCTCTGCCCGGAGTCGGAGACATTGGCCAGGAAATGGACGTACCTGCCCCCGATGATGCGTCTTGTGCGGACGAACGGCACTCCGCCACCAGCCTCTTCCCCGGAAATCTCTATCGGTCTCTCGACCGGGGAGGCATCCCTCAGTATCAGGGCTCCTGCCGAGCGGAAATCTTCCAGGACTCTGCGGGAAGCGGCTGAGATGCAGGCGTCGTCGCCGATTATGATCGCTTTGTAGACCACGGAGTCAGGCGTGCTCAGCATCCCGTCTGCAGTGACGCTCAGGCGGGTGCGCAGCGCATCTCCCGTGCAGACATCCCAGTCCAGACCGTCGAGCCCTGCGGGAAGGCGCCCGGTGAGGGTCTTCACGGGGACATCGTCGCCGATATAGACCAGCACGTCCGGAGCCGCCCTGCCCTGCCTCAGCACGTAAGCCGAGCGGGCGCAGGCCATCCACAGCGGCTTCATTTCGTCCCAGAGAGGATTGGAGCGATTGATGGCATATTCGCGCCCCGCGACATAAGGACCGTCGGGCTCCGCGAGGGGAATGTGCGGCGTGGCGCAGATGGCGAATTCCTGCGCTCCGAAGGAAAACGCGATATTAGCCACTCTCGCCAGACGGAGAGGCGTGTCGGAGTAGAGCGCGTCCGTAAAGGCTTCCGCAGATGCGATCTTCTTCCCGTAGAGATGCGCGGCGCTTGAACAGTCCTTCACGTCGTAAGCCCCCGTCTGCTGATAGGTCCAGAACTCGCCCTGCGGCTTGTCTACATTCTTTTTGACGGCAATGGCGTCTGCCGTAATGCACAGCGCGTTGCCGATAGCCTGCGCCGTGAGCTCAAGTCCCTCGTCTGCGGCGAGCTGCCGGAAAGTGCCGAAGTAGTTGTCTGCAATGCACTCGCTTATCGTCTGGCGGAAGTCGCGCAGCACTTCTTCGCTCTTTTCGCTGGATTCCACCACGTAGCCCGCCAGGAGTGGCAGCCACGGTTCGAGTCTGTAGCCTCTTCGGGCGGCGAATTCTTCCCTGAGCAGCGGCGTCCAGTTCTGTGAACCTCCTTCGTGCGAGTCCACGCAGACTCCGCCCGGGCACTCCAGCCCGTGTGCGCGCAGAGTGTCTATTATGGGCTTCGTGTAGCTGCTCCAATGCAGGCGGGCCGCTTGTGCGGAGAGCTTGTCACACTCGTAGCCGAGCGCTTCCGCCCGCCCGTGCTTTGTCCTGGCGCCGGTCAGGGTGGCGGCGAGCCGCAAGAGAGTCCAGCGCCCTTCCGGTGCATCCCAGCGGAGCGTTCCGCTCTCATCGACAAGTCCTGAAAGGTCTATCGTGGAAGCCGGGTCGATTACCTCGTCGCCGCTGTATTCCTGCAGTTCGCGAGGCTCGCTGAACTCGCTTTGCAGCGCCGCCTTCTCCTCCCAGCGGTCCAGCAGAGCTTCCGGCCCGACAGACCAGGCACGTAGCCGGGTGTCTCCGTAGTAATCTATCCTCCAGTACTTTGCGCTTCTCGCGGAGAAGGCTTCAGTCCTCGTGGGGTAGCATCCCTGGCTCGAATACATCGGCTCGAGCAGCACGACATCCTCCCATCTGAGGGAGTCCTCGCTGCACTGCAGCATCCCCACGGGCTCCCTTTTCTCCCATTTGGCGCCGGAGAACACGCCCCGCGGGCCCGGAATCTGCATCGCTCCGTTCCGCCCCTTCCCTTTCGGTGCGTAGGTTGCCGTGAAATGGCGCGTGAACTCGTCCTTGGGAGCCGGGAGGGCAAGCAGGGCTATGTCCCGGACATAGCCCTGCTTGCCCTCAATGCTCGGGAGCGGAATTTCAACCCTCGCTCCTCCCTCGACGATGGTTTTTGCCCACGAAACCCTTTGCATCGCGTGCGCGGGGTCGATCCAGGGACCGCCTGCCACGAAACCGTTGGATACGTTGATGCCGAAATCAAGACCTTTCTCGCGGGCTTCCTGCGCCGCTTTCAGAAGATGGGCCCACCATTGCGCCGAGAAGACCTTGTCCGCATCGGGCGAGGGAGACGCGGCGTGGTTCTGGTCGTAGTAAACGACCCCTCCGAAGCCGGCGTCGCGAAAACTCCGCGCATCGGCCTCCATCCCTTCATCCGAGGTCCTTTCGTACCCGAAGAACCACCAGGCCTTCACGCCGTACTCCCGCAGGTCTGGATTGCGGAAGCATCCGTCATCAATCTGTGCCTGCGCGGCGGCAGGGAATGTCAGCACAATGGCAATTGCCACGAAGAGAGTCTTCAATCGGTTCATTTAACAAAATTAGACAAATATCAGCACATCTGCAAAGGCGCGCTTTGACGGTCGCCAGTCGCCGTCTCCGGCGGGGTCGGGTTCTTCCGGATTTGCAGTATCCGAAAATAATGAGTAAATTTGTCGGATATCAACAAATGTGAAGATGGCATTAGCAGATGTAATCAAGAAACTGTTCGGTTCTAAGGCGGACCGTGACTATAAGGCAATCAAGCCCGTACTCCAGAAGATTCTGGACATTTATCCTTCCATCGACGCTCTGGACGCCGATGCCCTGCGCGCTCATTCGGAAGCGCTCAAGGCGCGTCTGCGCGAAGTGGAGGCTCCTTTCGAGAACCGTATCGCCGAGATCAGGGCCGAGATGGAGAAGGATATCCCCGTCTCCGATAAGGAGAAGCTCGCCACCGAGTCCGACAAGCTCGTCAAGGACGAAGACGAGGCGATAGAGAAGTGCCTGACGGAGATTCTTCCCGAGGCATTCGCGATAGTCAAGTCCACTGCGCGCAGGTTCGCGCAGAACGAGACCGTCGTCGTCACGGCCACTGACTTCGACCGCAACCTCACCGTCGGTCACGACTTCGTCACCGTCGAGGGCGACAAGGCCGTCTGGCGCAACCATTGGCTCGCCGGAGGCAACGAGGTGACCTGGGATATGGTGCATTACGACTGCCAGCTCGTGGGCGGCATCGCCCTTCATCAGGGCAAGATCGCGGAGATGGCTACCGGTGAGGGCAAGACCCTCGTGGCCACTCTCCCCGTCTTCCTCAACGCCCTTGCCGGCAAGGGCGTGCACGTCGTGACCGTCAACGACTACTTGTCCAAGCGTGACTCCGAGTGGATGGGCCCTCTGTATATGTTCCACGGCCTGAGCGTCGACTGCATCGACAAGCACGATCCCAACTCCGACGCCCGCAAGAAGGCCTACGACTGCGACATCACCTTCGGCACCAACAACGAGTTCGGCTTCGACTACCTTCGAGACAATATGGCCGTCAACCAGAGCGACCTGGTGCAGCGCAAGCATCACTACGCCATCGTCGACGAGGTGGACTCCGTCCTTATCGACGACGCCAGGACGCCTCTCATCATCAGCGGCCCCGTGCAGAAGCGCACCGACGACGACGCCCAGTTCACGGAGTTCCGTCCGTTCGTGGAGAAACTCTACCAGACACAGCGCTCTCTGGTCACTTCCACTCTCAACGAGGCGAAGAAGCTCATCGCCGCCGGCGACGAGAGGGAGGGAGGCAAGCTGCTTCTGCGTGCCCACAAGGGCCTTCCCAAGTATCAGCCCCTCATCAAATATCTGAGCGAACCGGGCATCAAGGTGCTCCTCCAGAAGGTCGAGAACTACTATATGCAGGACAATGAGAAGGAGATGCCGGTGGTGACGGATGCCTTGTATTTCGTCATCAACGAGCAGCTTCACTCGGTCGACCTCACCGACAAGGGTCATGAGGTGCTCGCTCAGAGCGTCGGTGACGACGAATTCTTCGTCCTCCCCGATGTGGGCAGCCGCACCGCCGACATCGAGCATTCCGAGCTGACCCTCGCCGAGAAGCAGCAGAAAAAGGACGAACTCCAGTCAGAGTTTGCCGTCAAGAGCGAGCGCGTGCACACTATGATCCAGCTCCTGAAGGCGTACACCATGTTCGAGAAGGACGTGGATTACGTCATAATGGAGGGCAAGGTCAAGATTGTCGACGAGTCCACGGGCCGTATAATGGAAGGCCGCCGCTGGAGCGACGGACTGCACCAGGCGGTCGAGGCCAAGGAGAACGTCAAGGTCGAGGCGGCGACCCAGACCTTTGCCACCATCACCCTTCAGAACTACTTCCGTATGTATCACAAGCTTGCCGGTATGACAGGTACCGCAGAGACTGAGGCTGGAGAGTTCTGGAGCATCTACAAGCTCGACGTGATGGTCATTCCGACCAACCGTCCCATCCTGCGTGACGATCAGGATGACCTCATCTACAAGACCAAGAAGGCAAAATATGCCGCCGTGATAGACCGTATCGCGAAGCTCTCTTCCGAGGGCAGACCCGTGCTTGTGGGCACGACCGACGTCGAGACTTCCGAGCTGCTGAGCCGTATGCTCAAGATGCGCGGGATCAAGCACAATGTCCTCAACGCCAAGGAGCACGCCCGCGAGGCCGACATAGTCGCGCAGGCGGGTCAGAGCAGCACCGTCACCATCGCCACCAATATGGCCGGCCGCGGTACCGACATCAAGCTCTCTGCGGAGGTCAAGGCCGCTGGCGGACTTGCCATCATCGGCACGGAGCGTCACGACTCCCGCCGCGTGGACCGTCAGCTCAGAGGCCGCGCCGGACGTCAGGGAGACCCCGGTTCATCCACTTTCTACATCTCGCTCGAGGACAAGCTGATGCGCCTCTTCGGGTCGGAGCGTATCGCGGGCCTTGTCGACAAGCTCGGTATGGAGGAGAACGAGGCCCTGGAGAGCAGTATGCTGTCGAGCGCCATCGAGAAGGCTCAAAAGAAGGTCGAGGAGAACAACTTCGGCATCCGCAAGCGCCTGCTCGAGTACGATGACGTGATGAACTATCAGAGGGAGGCCATCTACAGCCGCCGTCGCAACGCCATCTCCGGAGAGAAGGTCGAGATTGACCTGCAGAATATGATGGTCGACACCGCCTCGCTCCTTGTCGACAATTGTGAAGGAGCTGATTTCCAGTCGTTCCAGGAGAATCTTATGGCCACTCTCTCGATTGACTGCGGATTCGACGAGGAGTTCTACTCGAAGGCTCGCAAGAGCGAGGTCGTAGCCTCTCTTTGCGACCATATGAAGGAAGTCTATGGCCGCAGGATGGAGGCTCTGGTCGAGAAGCTCAACCCCATAATCAGGCAGGTGTACGAGAAGCAGGGCTCGATGTATCAGAACATCGCGATTCCCGTCTCTGACGGCCGCAAGCAGATGACCTTGTCGGTCAATCTCGAGAAGGCCTACAATTCTGACGGGCGCGAGGTGGCCAAGACCCTCAGCAAGAACATAATACTCTATCAGATCGACGAGCACTGGAAGGAGCACCTCCGCGAGATGGATGACCTCAAGCAGAGCGTCCAGAACGCGACATACGAGCAGAAAGACCCTGTGGTGGTCTACAAGCTCGAGAGTTACAACCTCTTCGCCCAGATGCTCGAGTCGCTCAACCACGACGTGCTCTCATTCCTCTTCAGGGCTTTCATCCCTCTTCGCGACGCGAATGACACGCCTCAGAGAGCATCGCAGCGCCGTACCGATATGAGTCAGATGCGCACCCAGCACACAGACCTCAGCACCAACGGCGAGCAGAAGGCAAATACTCCCGTCACTGCAGAGAAGAGAGTCGGCAGGAATGACCCCTGCCCTTGCGGAAGCGGAAAGAAGTACAAGAATTGCCACGGCAAAGGATTGATATAAACACTAAAATATATTATGGCCAAATCAATTGAAACCAACGTTGACGTCAACGACGTCAGCCACATCTCCTCCGGGGCCTTCCTCAAAGGCGAATTCACTTGCCCTTCGGATGTCCGCGTAGACGGCAGGATAGAAGGCAAGGTGCAGGCATCGGGCCGTGTCGTCGTGGGCGAGACGGGCGAGATCAACGGGACCGTGCTCTGCGAGATGCTCGACTTCTGGGGTAAGCTCGAGGGCGATATGTACGTGCGTGACACCCTTTCCCTCAAGGCCGGCTCTTCAGTTAAGGGCAACCTCAATGTGCGCAGACTTCAGGTCGAGATCGGCTCTGCACTCAATGGCACGTGCCATATGATTGCGGAGGAGGAGCTTGACAAGCTTGCTTAGTCTCCTCGGCGACGCATCTGCGGATATTTGTGATTTTCTCCGGTGTTTGACGGTAACAGATGTCAAAGCACCGAAGTTCGTAGTGTCTGCCAGCCTTGACGCATCCTGTTATGCGTGAGGCTTTGAACCCGAGCCCCGTCGCATCGTACAGACTGATGGCCGAAAGCCCCAGTCTCATCACTCCTTCCAGGATCCGGTGGTTCTTCTCGAGGTCGTTCGTGACGCGGTCGCGCAGCCTCATCCAATTGTGTGAATGCTGATTGTGGTAGTGATTCTTGCAGCTGTTGTTGCAGAATTTCTTGTCAGAGCGTCCGTAGAGCTCCCTGCCGCACTCCAGGCACTTCTTTGTCTCTTTCATTGCAGTTTGGTTTTTGCCAAAGATGCGGAGCCCCGCTCTGATATGCAAGGAAAGTAAAGAAACACGCCAAAGGTTTTTATCTTTCTGAAGAAAAGCATTTTATTTGTCGTGCATAAGTTTTATCCGACTACCCCTCAAAACATATCAAAATCTTCTTTGTTTTGATTGTCGGCACGACAGAAACATAAAAAAAAGATAAGAAAGAAGTAAAGTAGCTCCCGGCCGGCTGTCAAGCGCACCGGGCCGCTTTTTTATTCTGTTCCTTTGCATCGGACCTGCCGCGGTGGCCGGCCCGAAGTGAAATCATTAACAGTTTGTCAAATGGAACAGATCAATCGAATCGAAATCCGCGGGAACGTGGGTAGTGTCAACACCCAGACTTATCCGCAGGGGAAGGTGTGCCACTTCACGGTGGCTACCAATTATGCGTACAAAGACAGGAACGGTGGAGCCGTCATCGATACCCAGTGGCACAACGTGACCGCCTGGGACAACAAGGGTATCGGTGACCTGGACAAGATAGAGAAGGGCTCCAAGGTCTACGTGACAGGCCGGATGAGGTATCAGAAATTCACCGGATCGGATGGCGTCGAGCGCAATACAAGTGATATTCTGGCATCCAGGGTGATTGTGCTTGAAGATGTGGAGATACTCAGCAATGAGATGTAGATTCGCCATCCTGACTGCGGTGCTGCTCTTGTCCGCTCCTTCGTACGGACAGGAGTCTGCCAGATGGAGCCTGTCCACCAACGCGATTGACTGGGCCACGCTCCTGACCACCAACGTGTCTGCCCAATATTCCCTCTCGCAGCACCTGACTCTCGAAGGTCAGGCCAGGTGGAATCCCTGGACTTTCAACAAGGGGGGAGAATCACAGCTGCAGACCCGGCAGAGGACATTCTCGCTCGGTGCGCGATGGTGGCCCTGGTATACGTATTCGGGATGGTGGGTTTCTGCCCGCGGACAGATATCTGAGTACAACTTCGGCGGTTTGAGGACGATGGAGACCGAAGAGGGAGACGCCGCCGGACTTGTGCTCTCCGCAGGCTATTCTTTTCAATTGAAGAAATGGTTGAACATCGATTTCGGTGCAGCCTTCTGGGGTGGATACAAAAGGTATGTGAAGTACGCCTGTCCCAATTGTGGCAACAGGACAGATCAGGGAGAAAAAGCCTTTGTCCTGCCCGATGAAGTGCTGATATCAGCGATGTTCATTTTCTGACTGGGAGTATGTTGGGACGAATGAGGAAGTCAGAAAGCAGTCTGCTGCCGGTACTGGTCCTTGTGACCGTACTGGCGCTGACTGTCACTTCTTGCAGTTTGATGTCTTCTGCCAGCTCTTCGCGCAAGATGAAGAAGGTCCAGGAGGGCCGGATGGCCGCTGCCATCAACATCCCCGGAGAGGACAGCGCCCCGTCGAGATTCGCTCAGATAGACACAACATTCCGCGACGATGTCGACACCATAACGGTCAATATCGACGGGCACGAGATGGTGCTCGTGAAGGCTGTCCTGGACGATGAGAGCGGAGAGATGGTCGCGGCCCAGCAGCTCCGCGCCGCGGTCGTCACCGCGCGCTTCCGCAATGTGGCGGAGCGCCACGGCAAGGTCGATCTGGAGTTTCAGATTCTTGTCCCCCGCGAGATGCAGGACCCGCAGTGGCAGCTCCGCTTCCATCCGGATATGTTCGTGCTCGGCGACAGTCTGCGCCTTGACGACGTGGTGATCACGGGTGATGCATACCGCAGGACTCAACTCCGCGGGTATCAGCAGTATGAGAGGTTCCTGTCGCGGATTGTCCGGGACAGCGCGCGCTTTGTGGATATCCGCAACCTTGATATATGGATTGCCCGCAACATCCCGTCCCTGTATGCGTTCAAGGCCGATTCGAGCTTCGTGTCGGACTCCCTTTTCGAGAGCCGTTTCGGAGTGAACGAGAAGCAGGCGATCGAGCACTACACAGACAAGTTCGCCCTTGGCATCAACGAGTGGCGCAAAGGTCGTCGCGACAAGATGTGGAGCCATTATGTCAAATCTCCCATCGTGACGGAGCACATAAGGCTCGATACGGTCATTCGCAACTCCGACGGGGATTTTATCTATAATTATGTCCAGACCGTCCATACCCGCAGAGGCCTTCGAAGAGTGGATATAGTGCTCTCGGGAGAGATTTTCCAGCAGGAGAAGAAGCTCTATTCCATCCCTCGCACCGAGCCTCTGACCTTCTATATTTCAAGTCTTTCCACATTTGTGGACAGCAGGCAGAAGTATCTTACGAGGGTGATCGAGCGCCGAGCTGAGGCCAATGCCGCGTGGTATGTGGATTTCAGGGTGGGAAGCGCTGAGGTCGATGAGTCTCTGTCCGGCAACAAGCCTCAGATTGACAATATCAAGGACAACCTAAGGGTCTTGATCAAGAACGAGACCTTTGACCTGGATTCCATCACTATCGCGGCCTTTGCCTCTCCCGAGGGAAGCGTCGCGGCCAATGAAGCTCTGTCGGAGCGTCGGGCGCGGAGTGTGGAGAAGTATTTCAGTTCGTTCGCAAGGAGCATCCGCGATTCAGTCAGGATGGCTCAAGGGTATCTGATAAGTGTGTCGGAGGGGCGCGGCAGGATGAGTGAGTCAGGGATGAAGAGTGCCGAAGGCCCCGCCGACATACGTTTCAGCTCCAGCTCCGGAGGCGAGAACTGGTTTCTGCTCGATCATCTGGTGCAGACCGACACTGTCCTGACCCCCTTGCAGAAGGGCAGGTACATCGATATCTGCTCCGATGTGACTGACCTTGACTCGCGCGAGAAGGCGCTCCGCTCAGAATCCTTCTATCCGCGTCTGAGGGACGAGCTGTATCCTCTGCTGCGCACGGTGCAGTTCAACTTCTATCTGCATCGCAAGGGAATGGTGAAGGACACGGTGCACACCACTGTCCTCGACACGACCTATATGTCTGGTGTGCAGGCTCTGCGTGACCGCGATTATGAGGCTGCTCTCGAGAGACTCCGCCCGTATGGAGATTTCAACACTGCCGTCGCTTACCTCTCGCTCGACCGCAACGTCTCCGCAATGACCATTCTGGACAGCCTCCCCCGGACCGCGAAGGTCAACTATATGCTGGCCATCATTTATGCCCGGCAGGGTGACGAGAGGAACGCGGTGCAGTGCTATCTGACTTCCTGCAGCCAGGATCCGTCATTCGTCCATCGCGGCAACCTTGATCCGGAGATATCCGCGATTGTCAGAAAGTACGCTCTGGACAGACGTCCCGATGATGACGAAACCGGAGATTTGTAAAGCAAAGACAGAATATGAGAAGAATACTGTTGTTGACTGCCCTTATCTCATCCGCTCTCGTCTCTTGTGTCAGAGAGCCGGATTGCGGCCCTGCGGAGGTGAGCGCCTGCGTTATCACTCTGACCGGGCTCCGGGCGGAGGCTTCGGAAGTGACGAAGGCATCGCCTGAAGACTCCGTGAAGTCCATCCGCGTCTATGTGTTCAACGGCAACAGCCTCGACGGCTACGACACCGCGACCCCGGACGAGCTTGCCGCCGGGACGGTCAGTGTCGACTGCACGAGGGGGCTTCGTGACATTTGGGTTGTCGTGAACGGCCCTGAGAGCCTCTCTTCCGTCACTACCAGGGCCGGACTCAAGGAGGCGGTGTCGCATCTGTGTGAAGACAACTCCTCCGGGGCGTTCGTTATGGTCGGAAGGTCTGAAGCTCTGACTCTCGGCGCCACGTTCTCCGGGAGCATCGGCGTGGGCCGGATTGTCTCGCGTGTAAGGCTTTTCAGGATAAGAAGGGAGCTGAAGGCGGAGGAGTTCTCGATCAGACGCATCTACACGACCTGCGTGGCGGGCAATGCCTGCTATGACGTGTTCACCCCGACCTTCCCCTCTTCGCGCGAGTATCTGATGGCTCCCTGGGGAGGCAATTCCGCTATGATTGCGGACGAGGGATTTCTCTACCGGGAGTTCGAGCCTCCTGTGAGCCTCGCTGACGGGGAGAGCTGCGGGACGGACCTCACATTCTATGTCTATCCCAACGAGTATGCCGGCGCCGACGCCCCCCTCTCCCGCGACCAGACCAAACTGGTGGTGGAGTGCATCGTGGACGGGAGGTATTACACCTACCCCGTCCCGCTGGGCAGGATAGGCAGCAACAAGTCGTACGACATAAATATGCTGACCATCACCAGACTCGGCAATGACTCCAACGGGGACGATGTCGTCGACCCGGAGGAGGATGTGGTGATTAGCGTCGCCCCGGCCACATTCGCCCTCTCGGTGAATGACTGGTATGAGATTACGCGGATAGGGGGTGCCGAAGACGGTAATTTGACAATATAGCAATGAAGTCAATGTGGAAGTTATTCAAATATGAAGTGTTGCTCGCGGCGGTCTTCCTGCCGGCAGTGTCGTGCAGCGTCAAGGAGGATCGCGGCGAATGCCCCTTGTTCGTTTATTTCAACGAAGACGTCAATCCCCACGGAAGCACGACGAGCGCTACCGTGAGGATGGTCCGCGGGTCGGAGATGACGGAGTGCGGGGCGTTCCCTATGGAGGAGTTCATGGACGAGTATTTCTGTGTGAAGACCCGGAGGGGAGCGAATACGTGCAGCGTTGTCTGCGGCGGAGTCCTGATGGGACGCAACGTCATCTTCCGTGACGGGGAGGCGGTGCCGGAGGTGTATGCCCTCTGCGAGTCATTCGAGACTTCCCCGGAGCAGGAGGAATACTGCGTGCGGGAGGCTCTCTGTCGGCAGGTGGCCCCCGTGACGCTCCGGCTCCGCTCCGATGAGGGGGCCGAATTAGGCCTTCGCGTGAGGTCTTTCTGGGCAGGCTTCGACTTCGAGACCCTGGAGCCCGTCGCCGGGGACCTGACCATTGACCTTGACGCGCTCCGCGCAAGCGAGGAGGATGACTGCAGGGTGATGACTTTCAACGTCCCCCGGCAGGGAGATGACTCCATGGTGCTGGAGTTCCTCCGTGATGGTGTGGTGGCGGGCCGGTACCGTCTTGGCGAGGCCTCCGTCACCGCCGGGTACGACTGGAGCGCGAAGCATCTGGAGCCGCTCAGCCTGAGCGTCAGTTATTCTATTGTCGAGACTCTCGTCGATGTTGAAGATTGGGAGGTCGAGGTTACATTTGATTATACGATTTAATTAAGTGATATGATGAAAAAACTACTTGTTATCTTCCCGGCCTTTGTCCTTGCCCTGTCTTGCGGCAAGCAGGCCGATCCTGTCTCTCCGGCACACTCCGGCGAGATTGTTTTCACCTCGGAAGGGGTTGATGTCGATATGACAACCAAAGCTGGAGAGGTGACGTCTCTGGATGCGTTCAACGTCAATTGCGTCACCGGGACTCCCGGATTGACGGAGAGCAGCGTGTTCGTCGTCGAGTTCTCGAAGGAGGGATCCAATTACACCGGAGGCAAGTTCTGGCCGTCCACCGACACCGGCTACAAGTTCTACGCATCGAACGCGTCGATAGTCTCGACGGCATCCGGAGCCACAATCGATGCGACCAACCAGACCGATATTGTCTGCGCCGTCTGTGTCAATCCCCAGTACAGGGAGAGCAACACTCTGACTTTCAATCACATCTTCGCCCGTCTGGGCAAGACCACAGTCACGGTGCAGGAAGGTTATACCCTGGAGAATTTTTCCCTGACCATCACTCCCAGGACCGGAGGCAGGTATAATCTCTATGCCGGCAATGGCAAGTCCGACGGAAGCGGATGGACCGCCACCACGGAAGGAAGTGCACTCACTCTTGCCGACAAGTCCGGCGTGAACTCCGCTACCGACACGTATCTTGTACCGGGCAGCTATACCCTGACCGCGACCTATACTCTGAAGAAGGGAGATTATTCCTTCACCAACAGCAACGTGTCGAAATCGCTTGACATTGCCGGCGGGAAGATCAGCGAGATCAAAGTATCTCTTGCGGGTGGCAATGCTGTCGACGTGTTTATATCCGTCAGCGTGACCCCTTGGGGCAGCGCGACAGAAAAGGCGATTTCTTTTGCTTGATAATCCCCTCTTGGAGATGAAGGAATTCTTGCGTCTGTGCGTGATAGAAGCGCTCCTCGGATTCGCCGTGTCAGTCGTATGCCTGGAGCTTGTCTCCTGTACGAAATCCGGTTCCGATCCGGTCGTGGGGGAGAGAGGCCGGGTCGGTGTGACCTTCGCCGTCGAAGGCGCACGGACTAAGGCGCAGAGCGGCCCGGATGCGTCCGTGAATACGCTTGACGTGCTCTTGTTCCGCTCGCGAAGCGGTGTGCTCGAGTGCAGCGGGAGGACGGCGTCGGATAGTATAAGGATATCCGTGCCTTCAGGGATTCCCCTTGATTATTACCTCATCGCCAATGCTCCCGAAGGGGTGCTCCCGGCCGCCGCCGGCGAAGATGAATTCTTGTCCGGGAAGACTCTTCTGGAGCACAACGGCGCCGGGTCGTTTGTCATGTATGGCCGCGGGGCGGCTGTCTTCGGCGAAGACCTGGAGGAATCAGTCGAGGTGGGTCTTACGCCTTATGTCTGCAAGGTTACTCTCGACAAGATAATTCCTGCGCTCAAGGCGGATTCACCCTCGGAGATCCGGTTTCGTGGGGCATTCCTTATGAACGTCTGCGGGAGCGAACCCTACAGTGGAGAGGCCTTCGCGGGAGCGGAATGGTACAATCCCGGGGGCAGGAGCCTTTCGACCGCTTCTGCGGTGACTCCTCTGGTGGAGCGGTCTGCCGATGTGCTTGTGTCCGACACTTCTCCCATCGAGCCTGCATATGTGTTCTACTGCCTGCCCAATCCCGCCGCCGAAGGCGAATCGGGCGTGACCAGGTTCGTGCTGGAATTCACTATAGACGGCAAGCCGAACTACTACCCCGTCGACCTCCCTTCGATGGAGAGCGGACGGTGGTATCATATCAAGAGCATCACTGTCAGAGGGTATGGCTCGTCTGACCCGTGTACTCCGGTCTCGAATGAGCAAATCCATATGAGGCTTGATATCGCTCCCTGGGATGAGGCAGAGTCTTTCTGGGATATTGGCCTTGATTGAAACAAGATGGTTGTATGATGAATAGATTGTTTTTGGGGATTCTGGCCTGTGCCGCTGTGTATTCCTGCTCCAAGTCTGCAGAAGTGAATCCGGATCCGGCAGGAGCGTCAGGTTCGCAGGCGCTGGAATTGCAATCCGGCAACATCCCGATTGAATTTTATATCGCAGATGCGCCCGATGCAACGGAAGAGACCAGGGCGGCTGCTGTCACAAGCCTTTCTTCCTTCTATGTCAATATAACTTCCGGAGTGTCCGATACTCCGGTATTCAGCAACGTCAAATTTTCGCTAAGCGACGGAAAATACATTTCGGACAGGGTCCTTTGCTGGCCCGCCACCGATGCCGGCTACCATTTCTATGCATCCAATGTGGAGATGGATTCGGGCGGTGAGCCCCTTGTATATTGCTCCCCGGATATCGATGTTGTGTGTGCCCGCAGTCTCAACTCCACCTACGGGGAGGCCGTCGGCCTCAGCTTTAATCACGTTTATGCCAGAATCAACCGGGTAAATGCCATGTGTTCCAATTACGGCCAAAATCTGGTCCTCTCCGTCTCCGCCCCCGACTCCGGCATATACAATATCAAGACCGGTGAGTGGTCATCCACCGCCGCTCGCCGGCAATTCACGATTTATGATGACGGCGATGCTCTGGACGGCGCGCAGAGCTACAAATACTGCAGCAACGACATCTGGGTGGTGCCGGGTACGTACGAGGTTACCGCAACGCTGGATGCCTGGAACGGCCTGAATCGCGGAATACCGACTGCAACATCCTCCTGCGCCAATCTGACTCTCGCGGCGGGGAAGATACAGGATTTAAGGGTGAAGGTGTGGACATATACAACGCTGGCCGCCTACCCGAAGGCTATTGCCGTCAATGTGGGCAGCAGCTTTGACATCTCTTCTGTCCTGACTTTTTATTACGGCTCATTCCTGGTGGGCGTGCCGATCAACGTGAGCAGGATAGGCTATTATAAAATCACTTTCGGATACGACAGAAATTATCTGAGTGAAATAGGTGGAACATACAGAGCTCTCAAGGTAGGGACCACATATCTGTATGCCACATATGAAGGCTGCACTTGCCGGATTCTCGTGACGATAACCGACCCTGCCGTCGTGGTGGACGAGCCGGAGGAGCCGGACGGGGTGGAGTACCGCAATGTGTGTGCATACATCTCGGCTGACCCCTCCACCCTTCCCTCGGAAGGTGGCGCGTCGACTCTGAGCTGGTCGGCATGCTATGAGTGGCGGCATACATATGCGAGCGGCAGGCAGGATGATTGGACTGCGCAGACGGCTGTCCCCACCATCACCGGAGGCGCCTCGGGCTTCTCCAGAGACGGCTCCGTCGTGACCGCATCGGCCAACGATGACATGCAGTCCCGCTCGGTGACCTATTACGCCTCTTTCTCGATCAGCGGCGAATCCGACATCGACGCTGTCACCATCACGCAGGTGGGCTGCAGCGGCCCTGTCATCACGAGCACCACCGAGGAGGTGGAGCAGGGCTACGAAGAGAGGGTGGTCGAGGCTGATGGCGGCGAGACTGTCTGCAGTGATTACAAGGCTTCTGTCAGTTTGAACCCTGCTTTCGGAAGCAGCGCCGCCGGGGTCGTGACGGTCACTGCTAGTGCCTCACACACGGAGTCCGTCTATGGCTGCCGTCAGGTCCAGAGGCGCTCCACTACCCGCACGTACACTGTGTACCACTGGTCCGACGGCTCCACTACCTATGGAGCCCCCACGGACTGGACTCCGAGTGGAGACTGGACGGACTATGGAGAGAGGATTCTTGACAGCACTCCCTCGGCGGTGACTCAGGTCAGCGACCTTTTCACTCTCTCGTCAGACTCGTCCTGGTTCGGAGCGGATGGATCGTACGAGGCCAATACCTCGGGAGTGGACCGCACGGCAGTCCTTACGTGCACCAACAATTCTTCCCCCTCGTCCTCGGCGACTGCCTCGTTCACCCAGATCGGCTCGTCTTATTATATAGAAGTTGAAATTGAATAAAAAATTAGAGATATGAGTTGTAAAACGTTTTTTGCGGTCCTGGCCGCGATAACAGGTACTTTCGGGCTTGTTTCCTGCCAGAAGGAGGCAGTCCTTGATGCGTCCGGATCTTTAGACGGGTCCTATCAGATCTGTCTCTCAGTTGTTGAACCCCCGACCAAGTCCGGCCCCAAGTATGAGGAAGGCAAGTATGTCCCCGGGGAGACGATAGAGCTTGTAGCCACACTCTACAAGCTGGAAGGCTCCGCGAAGAAGGTCGTCGCTGCTGACAATTGGAGCTGGACGGGCGTTGGAGAAGGGAGCTATCATTCGCCTTCCTCCTACGTTGCAGGTGACAACAGATGTCATTTCAGCTGTGTGGCCGACGAAGACGGTTCCGTGACATTCACGGCTACGGCCAAGATTGGATCCAATGCTCCGTCCGACGGATTGGCAGTCTCGATTGCCCATCTGGAGGCCATCAAGGATTATCCTCTGACCGTCACTCTGCACGTCAGCGCAAGGACCAATTATTCCGCAGCGGGGGGGACCAGCATCGGCATCGACTATCAGGTGGCCGACACCGATATGAACGATGCCCTCGAGCTGGATATCCCCACTGACGGCGCCTGGCACAGCTGGACCTTCTCGCACCCGGTGTCTGAAGGGTCGAAGTTCACGACCAACTACAACGACCGCAGGATCCCCGATGCGATGGATTGGGTGATATGGGCTTCCTGCATCAATGTCTCTACCGAGAGGTCGACAAGGAACGTGTCTTACTCCGTAGGCTTCGGCTCCTCCGAATCAGGAGTCTACTCGAAGTGGGGGGAAACCGATTCGTATATCGACATCACCGGCGAGATGGAGGCTGCCGCGGAGGCGGCCGGCCTGAGCAGCCTGGCCTGGAAGGATTATTCCGCCACAGACCTTTACATCACGGTCGACGTCACGAACTGACAATCATCCGGTCTCATCGTCTGCCGATGGCAGCAGACAGTCCTGCAGCAGTGTCTTCTATCGTATCTGATTGGAGAAGCAGCTAACCCACGACGGTATCTCTCCGGTTATGAAAAGTTCCGGGTTGTTGTAAATCAAGAAAGATGACATCGAGGGCATTGAGCTGAGTTCGGTGCCATCCAAAGTCCCGCTGAAAGCGTTGTAGATTATGCTGCATGAGCGCAGTGAGGGCAGGGAGTAAAAGCTTTCCGGGAAGGCTCCTGTCAATCCGGCGAAATTGAGATCCAGGTACTCCAGCGATTTCATGTCTCCCAGGCTCTCCGGAAGTCCTCCTTCAAACACGTTGCAAGGCTCCACATAGTAAGGACTGGTATAGGATTTCTTGTAGCTGTTGCCTAATCTCAGACCCTTAAGCCAGGTCATCCGGGTTATCTCATCGGGAATCTTGCCGCTGAGATTGTTGCTGTCAAGGTGAAGATGCGTCAAATGAGTCAGATTGACTATCTCCGGGGTGATGGCTCCTGCGAAGCAGCAGTTGTCCAAAAGGATTTTCTCCACCTCGGCGAGGCTCCAGAATTCTTCTATATCTCCTCCCAGGCCCACGCAGCCGGCGAGCCATATTGTCTTCAGATGAGGAAAGCTTGACGCGTGGAAAGTGCCGGTTATCTCATTCCACAGGTCTTTCTGGGAGTTGTCAAGTGTATTCGTGTGCTTGAGGCTATACAGCTCCAGAGTCTGAAGCTCATTTAAAAGATGAATCTCGTCCGGCAGCTCTCCTCTAAGATGATTGTTCTCCAGCTGTAGATGAGTGACTCTTCCGTTCTCGCCGGTCGAGACACCATACCATTCTCTTATTGGAGAGTCGCTTTTCCAGCATCTTTTGTCGCCCCAATTGTCACCATCCAGGGCATCGTACAGGCGGATAAGGACTGCTTTGTCCGTATATGTCTGAGATACCGTACAGGTGAGGGATTCCCCTGTGTCGATCTCGCTGATCTTTATCTGCGCCTCGCGGGATTCAAGACCGCGGTTTTCGTCCAATTTCAAGGTTAGAACGCCTCCATACCGGGTTTCGACAGTAATCCAGTCCGCATCTTCCTGAACCGTATATCCGGAATCGCAGGAAAGGCTGAGTTCCACTTCTCCACCATATCCGTCATCAGTGACGCTTGCACTTTCCGTCCCGTCTTCCCATCTGAACGGCGTCCTTTCAGGGCCGTCCGGAGCGGGCTCCGGTATAGTGTCTCTGGAACACATCGACGATGTGGCCACAAGGCAAATCAGAGCAAGAAATTGTGTAAATTTAGTCATTTCTTAAACAAAAACCCTTTCATTCAGCCGGAATCCTCGGCAGGCAGACAGCTGCCCTCGGAGGACAAGAACGAAGGGGGAATGCCCTCCTTCGGGCACAATCTGCCTGCCATCGGCAGACGCTACTGCAGAATCTGCATGGGCCATTCCCCCTATTTTCTGGTCCCGCGATGGCAGCAGGCAGTCCTGCAGCAGTATTTCGGAGCGAAGCGACCCGGGGAGTCTGAGGGGCTTTGGCCCTGCAGCGCCACCTGAAAGCGGTGAACCGTAATTACAATGTTTTGATTTCTTCTTCGCCCAGACCGGTGCATTTGGCTATGGCATCAACTGGAAAGCCGTTTGCCTTCAGCGCTCTGGCAACTTCCGCCTTCCCTTCCGCCTTCCCTTTGGCTTCACCTTCGGCCAGTCCTTCGGCAAACCCGCGCCTCTGGCCTTTTATTTCTGCCCAGTCGATGGCGTTCAGATAATCATTACGCGTTGTGCCCATATCGATTTTAAGTGTTTCGTTGTCCAATATCCTGGCGCTGTTGAAAAGGTCGTCCACTCGCTTGTCCGTGAAGTTAGCAGGTTTTGCGCTGAGAGAGTGCATATTGCAGAGCGAATATGCAAACATCTCCAGCACGTCGGAGATTTCTTTCTCGTCCTTATCCAAGGCGTCCAGATGCAAAAATATAAAATTAACGTCAACATTCATATCCCGGCCGCTGGAATTTTCTTTCAAGCGATAAGAGGTGACTATGTTGCCCTTGCTTGTCGGCATCGACTTGTCATTCAACAGGCCAATCATATACACAGGCATGAAGTCGTAGTTCCAGCGGGGTTCCTTGCCCATCTTCTCATACATCTCCTTCTGCCGCTGCTTCTCCTCGCGGGCCTGCCGCTGAATCAGGAAGGTGGCATATAACACAGAACGGTAATTGAAATACGGCTGATCCAGCCGCTGCATCTCCACGATGCACTTGCTGCCGTCTACGCCCTGACAGCAAAGGTCGTAGCGAGACTTCACTCCTTCGATATCCACACTCACCTGTTCCGTGTCGATGTATGTGATGTCAGTTATGCCTGCCTCTGGAATCAATATTTCCAGAAGGCTTAGCATATTCCGTTTGTTTTGGGGCCCGAAGAGGTACTTGAAGTTCTGATCGTTACGGATGTCCGCGAAAATCTGTTTTTGTTCCATAGTTTTAAATTTCCACAAACTTCGCGAGCATTATCCGTGTAACAAAATATTAAGCGTTTAATTTGGATATTTTCTGGTCCCGCGATGTTTGCCGCTGCAGAATCTGCCTGGGCCGTCGAGGGGCCATTCCCCCTGTTTTCTGGTCACTCGATGGCAGCAGGCAGTCCTGCAGCGCCACCATATAACACTGTAGAGACCGGCAGGCAGACAGCTGCCCTCGGAGGGCAAAAACGAAGGGGGAATGCCCTCCTTCGGGCACAATCTGCCTGCCGACAGAATGGGAGCTGACCAAAAAGGGTAGTTTCGGAGCGGCCACTCATATTTTTTTTGAACTAAACTCCCGATTTATTAAATTTGTGGGTTTGTAAATGGTTAGTTATGAGTCCTTCATCCTGTAGACCCCTCACCCTTGCCGAGAAGATACTTTTCTCGCATCTCTGTGACCCTTCCCGCTTGCCGGAAAGGGGCGAATACGCCACGTTCAGTCCCGACAGAGTCGCAATGCAGGATGCGACAGCCCAGATGGCGCTGCTGCAGTTTATGAATGCCGGTCAGAGCCGCGTGCAGAAGAGCACTTCAGTGCACTGCGACCACCTGATACTTGCCAAGGACGGCGTCGAGAGCGATCTTCCCGCCGCCCGCGAGTCCAACAAGGAGGTCTACGACTTCCTCCAGTCGGCAGCCGCCTGCTTCGGCATCGATTTCTGGGAGCCGGGAGCGGGCATCATACACCAGACGGTCCTGGAGAACTACGCCGTGCCCGGACAGATGATGGTCGGGACAGATTCGCATACCCCCAATGCCGGAGGGCTGGGGATGATCGCGATAGGAGTCGGAGGCGCCGACGCCGTCGACGTGATGACAGGGATGGAGTGGGAGCTCAAGGTCCCGAAGATCATAGGCGTGCGTCTGACAGGTCGCCTGAGCGGCTGGGCATCCCCCAAGGATGTCATCCTCCACCTTGCCGGCATCCTCACCGTCAAGGGAGGCACCAATGCGATCATCGAATATTTCGGCCCCGGGTGCGAGACGATTTCCTGCACCGGCAAGGCTACAATATGCAATATGGGAGCGGAAGTGGGCGCCACCTGCTCCATCTTCCCCTATGACGGCAGGATGGCCGAATATCTCCGCGCCACGCTCCGCGGGCAGGTCGCTCTCGACAGCGAATCCCGCCGCAATGACCTCCAGGCCGATCCCGAAGTCCTCGCGGTCCCCGAGAAGTACTATGACCGGGTGATCGACATTGATCTGTCCTCTCTCCAGCCGCACGTCAACGGTCCGTTCACTCCCGATGCTGCCGCAGAGCTGGGCGAGATGCCCGCGCGCTGCGCCGCCAACGGATTCCCCGAGAAGGTGGAGGTGTGTCTCATCGGTTCATGCACCAATTCGAGCTACGAAGACCTCAGCAAGGCCGCCTTCGTGGCCAGGAGGGCCATCGCCCAGGGCCTGAAGCCCAAGGCGCAGCTCATCGTCAATCCCGGCAGCGAGCGCATCAAGCAGACGGCCGGGCGCGACGGCCTGCTGGAGACCCTGCGCGAGGCCGGAGCCGTGATTATGACCAACGCCTGCGGCCCCTGCATAGGCCAGTGGTCCCGCAAGACCGACGACCCCACCCGCAAGAACTCCATCGTCACCAGCTTCAACCGCAATTTCGCCAAGCGCGCCGACGGCAACCCCAACACCCACGCGTTCATCGTGAGCCCCGAGGTAGCCGTCGCCATAGCCTTCAGCGGCACTTTCGCCATTCCTGAAGGCCTCGAGGCCCCCTGCGTGGACGCTCTCCCGCCCGATGGCTTCGCCGCGGTCGGAAAAGTCGTACAAGACGCGAGTCACTCGCGTACTGTACAAATCAAGCCGGGCTCGGAGAGGATACAGAGGCTCGAGCCGTTCGAGGCTTGGGACGGGAAGGACTTCAGAGGCCTGCCGCTTCTTATCAAGACCAGGGGCAAGTGCACGACCGACCACATATCGATGGCGGGGCCGTGGCTCCGGTATCGCGGACATCTGGAGAATATATCCGGCAATCTGCTCCTCGGAGCCGTGGATGCCTTTACCGGCGAGTCGGGGAGGCTTACTCCCGGGGGACGGAGCGTCGTGTCCGAGCGCGCGAGGAGTCTCGGGAGCAGTATTATAGTCGCCGAAGACAACTACGGCGAAGGCTCCAGTCGTGAGCACGCCGCGATGGAGCCCAGATACCTCGGGGTCAAGGCGGTGCTGGCCAAGAGCTTCGCCCGCATTCACGAGACCAATCTCAAGAAGCAGGGAGTCCTCGCCCTCACGTTCGCCGAGCCGTCGGACTATGACAAGGTGCTCGCCGGCGACTCTCTGGACGTGCTCTGCGCGGGTATCGCTCCCGGCGAGCCTGTAAGCATCGTGCTCCACCACGCCGACGGCAGCCGGGAGACAATCAGCGCCCTCCACACATACAACGACCAGCAGATCGGCTGGTTCAAGGCCGGCAGCGCCCTTAACAGTCTCAGCAAATGAAGAACATAACCATACCATTCATCAAAGGCGACGGAGTGGGACCGGAGGTCACCGCTTCGATGCAGCGCATCCTCGACGCCGCTCTCGCGAAGACAGGCGAGGCGGCCATAGACTGGCTCGAGGTCCCCGCAGGTCAGAAGGCTTACGACGAGCTGGGCGCATATATGCCCGACGAGACCCTCGAGGCATTCCGCAAGTACGGCCTCGGCATCAAGGGCCCCCTCACCACCCCTGTGGGAGGCGGCATCAGGAGCCTGAACGTGTACCTTCGACAGACTCTCGACCTGTACGTCTGCCTTCGCCCCGTGCGGTGGTTCAAGGGAGTCGAGTCGCCCGTCAAGCATCCCGAGAGGGTCGATATTGTGGTCTTCCGCGAGAACACCGAAGACATCTACGCCGGCATCGAATGGGAGACCGGCACCCCCGAGGCGGAGAGGTTCTGCCGCTTCCTCAAGGACGAGATGGGAGTCAGCAAGGTGCGATTCCCCGAGTCCAGCTCGTTCGGCGTCAAGCCTGTGAGCCGGGAGGGCACGGAGAGGCTCGTCAGGGCCGCCTGCAAGTATGCTCTCGAGCACAATCGTCCGTCCGTGACTCTGGTGCACAAGGGCAACATTATGAAATTCACCGAAGGAGGCTTCAAGAAGTGGGGCTACGAGCTCGCCCAGAGGGAGTTCGGCGACGCCATCGCGAGCGGCCGCCTGGTCATCAAAGACTGCATCTGCGACGCTTTCCTGCAGAACGCGCTCCTCAGGCCCGAAGACTACAGCGTCGTCGCGACGCTCAACCTCAACGGCGACTACATCTCCGATATGCTCGCCGCCCAGGTCGGAGGCATCGGCATCAGCCCCGGCGCCAACATCAACTATGCGACCGGCTGCGCCATCTTCGAGGCGACTCACGGCACAGCTCCCGACATTGCCGGCCGGGACGTCGTCAACCCCTGCAGCAACCTCCTCAGCGGCGTGATGATGCTCGAGCACCTCGGGCTCGAAGACGCGCCAGCTCTCATATACGGCGCTCTGGAGCGCAGCTTCGCGCAGGGCCTTGCCACCGCCGACCTCGCCCGTCTGATGGAGAACGGCAAGCCCCTCGGCACAAAAGAATTCACGAATCATATCATATCGATACTATGAGGACCAACAACAAAGATTATCTGATATACAAGCTCTCCGACGAGATGAAGAAGAGCACCCATATGGACGCCGCCCTCTTCAAGAAGATGGACGTCAAGAGGGGCCTTCGCAACGAAGACGGCACCGGCGTGCTGGTGGGTCTCACCAATATCGGCAATGTCGTCGGATATGAGAGAGATGCCGAAGGCCATCTCCAGCCGGTCGAGGGCAAGCTCTACTTCCGCGGCTACGAAGTCAAGGACCTTGTCGAGGCCATCCAGAAGGAGGACCGCTGCGGCTTCGAGGAGATCACCTTCCTCCTCCTCTCCGGGCGCCTTCCCGACGCCGAGGAGCTTCAGGCCTTCAAGGACCTTGTCTTCGACAATATGCCTCTCGCCCATCAGATCATCCTCCATATCATAGAGCTCGAGGGAGACAACATAATGAACATCCTCTCCCGCAGCGTGCTGGAGTTCTACACCTTCGACGACAACCCCGACGACGTGTCGAGAGACAACCTGATGCGCCAGAGCATCGAGCTGATCTCCAAGTTCCCCGCCACGATTGCCTACGCCTACAATATGTATCGGCACAAGGAGCACGGCAGGAGCCTGCACATCCGCGACGCCAAGCCCGGTCTCGGACTTGCGGAGAACTTCCTCTATATGCTCAAGGGCAACGACTACACCAAGCTCGACGCCCGGACCCTCGACCTGCTGCTGATACTGCATTCGGAGCACGGCGGAGGCAACAACTCCACCTTCACCGTCAGGGTCACTTCCTCGACCGGCACGGACACATACTCATCCATCGCCGCGGGCATAGGTTCGCTCAAGGGCCCCAAGCACGGTGGCGCCAACCTCAAAGTCTGCGATATGCTCTCCTTCCTGAAGGAGTCGGTCAGCGACTGGGAGAACGAAGACGAAATCGCCACCTACCTGAAGCGAATACTCGCGAAGGAAATCTACGACAAGGCGGGTCTCATCTACGGCATCGGTCACGCCGTCTACACCAAGTCCGACCCCAGAGCAGTGCTCCTTAAGGATATGGCCCGCAAACTCGCGGCCGAGAAGGGGCGTCTGAGTGAATTCGAATTCCTCGAGAGAGTCGAGAAGGTCGCCATCAGGATAGTCTCCGAGGGCAAGCCCGGCAAGTACTTCTGCGCCAACGTGGACTTCTACTCCGGATTCGTGTATGACTGCATCGGCATCCCCCGCGAGATCTACACCCCGCTCTTCGCGATGGCGAGGATAGTCGGCTGGTGCGCCCACCGCAACGAGGAGCTCAATTTCGAGGCCCGCCGCATCATCCGTCCCGCATACAGATGTGTCACGGAAGAGAAGAAATACGTCGAACTCTCTAAGCGCTAGCCCCGATGGAAATCTCCCTTCGCGCCCAGAATATGCCGAGCTCTCCGATACGCAAGCTCGCCAAATACGCCGACGACGCCAAGCGTCAGGGCATACACGTGTATCACCTCAATATCGGCCAGCCCGACATCAAGACCCCCGCGTGCGCTCTCGAAGCTGTCAGGAACATCGACAGGAGCATACTCGAGTACTCTCCTTCACAAGGCTACAAGGCCCTTCGCACAAAGCTTGTCTCATACTACGCCGGCTACGGGATCGACCTCAGTCCCGACGAGATCATCGTGACCACCGGCGGCTCCGAGGCAGTGATGTTCGCCTATATGGCCTGCCTCAATCCCGGCGACGAGATCATAGTCACCGACCCTTCGTACGCCAACTATATGGCGTTCGCCATAAGCTGCGGGGCGGTGGTCAAGTCAGTGAAGACCAGCATCGAAGACGGCTTCAGACTCCCCGCGGTGGAGAAGTTCGAGGAGCAGATCACTCCCCGCACCAAGGCCATCCTCATCTGCAATCCCAACAACCCGACCGGCTACCTCTACACCAAGAAGGAGATGAGGCAGATCCGGGACCTTGTCAAGAAGTACAACCTCTACCTCTTCTCCGACGAGGTCTACCGCGAATTCATCTACACCAAGGCTCCCTACATCTCCGCCTGCCACCTGGAAGGCATCGAGGAGAACGTCGTGCTCATCGATTCCGTCTCCAAGCGCTACTCCGAGTGCGGCATCCGCATCGGCGCGCTCATCACCAAGAACAAGCAGGTGCGCGACGCCGTGATGAAATTCTGTCAGGCCCGTCTGAGTCCTCCTCTCATAGGCCAGATAATAGCGGAGGCCTCTCTCAGCACTCCTCAGGAGTATCTGGACGAGGTGTACGAGGAGTATCTGGGGAGGCGCAATTTCCTCATCGACGGTCTCAACAAGATCCCCGGTGTCTACTCGCCGACCCCTATGGGCGCTTTCTACACGATGGTCAAGCTCCCCGTCGACGACGCCGAGAAATTCTGCAAGTGGTGCCTGACGGACTTCTCCTACGAGGGTCAGACCGTGATGATGGCCCCGGGCTCAGGATTCTATACCAACCCCGAGGACGGCAGGCAGGAGGTCAGAATGGCCTATGTGCTCTGCAAGGAAGACCTCGCGAAGGCACTTGTCGTATTACAAAAAGCTCTCGAAGCGTATAACTCCGAGAGCTGAGGTTCAGGCTATTCCCACTCGATTGTTGCGGGCGGTTTGGGCGAGCAGTCGTAGACTACCCGGTTCACTCCGTCCACTTTTGAGATAATCTCTTCGGAGACCTTTATGAGGAAGTCCATAGGGAGGTGGACCACCTCGGCGGTCACGGCGTCGACTGAGTTGACGGCGCGCAGGGCCACTACATTCTCGTAGGTGCGGCGGCCGTCCTTGATGCCCGTGCTCCTGACAGGGAGCAGCACCACCGCGGCCTGCCAGATCTTGTCGTAGAGTCCTTCCTTGCGAAGAGCGTCGATAAACACCGCGTCGGCCTCCTGAAGGATGTGGATGCGCTCCGGAGTGAGCTCCTCGAGGCAGCGCACTCCCAGACCGGGACCCGGGAAGGGGTGACGCCCGAGGAAGTAGCTGTCGAGACCGAGCTCTGTGCCTACCTCGCGCACTTCAAACTTGTAGAGGTACTTGAGCGGCTCCACCAGACCGAACTTGAGGTCTTCGGGGAGTCCGCCCACGTTGTGGTGGCTCTTGATGGTGCCCTTGTCCGACTTGGACTCCGCGATGTCGGGCCAGATTGTGCCCTGGGCAAGCCACTTCGCGTCCTTGACCTTGCGGGCCTCTTCGGCGAAGATGTCGATGAAGGTCTTGCCGATGGCCTTGCGCTTGAGCTCGGGGTCTGTGATGCCCTTGCAGGCCGCGAAGAAGCGGTCTGCGGCTCTGACGCCTATGACGTTCAGCCCCATACCTTCGTACGATGCCATCACGTCCTCGAATTCGTTCTTGCGAAGAAGACCGTGGTCGACAAAGATGCATACGAGCCTCTCGCCAATGGCTTTGTTGATAAGAAGGGCGGTCACCGTGGAGTCCACGCCGCCTGACAGACCAAGCACTACGGTGTCGTCGCCGACCTGAGTCTTGATTTCTGCGATTGAGTCCGCTACGAACTGCTTCGCGTTGAGTTTGTCGCCGTTATACATATGTTATTCGCCTCTCGTGTAGTTGGGGGTTTCTTTGGTGATTGTGACGTCGTGAGGGTGGCTCTCGGCCATTCCGCTTGCGGTCACCTTGGTGAAGCGGGCCTTCTGCAAGTCCTCCAGGGTGCGCGCTCCGCAATAGCCCATACCGGAGCGGAGGCCTCCGATGAGCTGGTAGACAGTCTCCTCGAGAGTGCCCTTGTAGGGGACGCGGCCCACGATGCCTTCCGGCACGAGCTTCTTGGTCTCGGTCTCCTTGTCCTGGAAATAGCGGTCTTTGGAGCCTGCGGCCATCGCGTCGAGGGAGCCCATCCCGCGGTATGTCTTGAATTTCCTGCCGTTGTAGATGATGGTCTCTCCGGGAGCCTCTTCCGTGCCCGCGAACATCGAGCCGCACATCACGCAGTCGCCGCCCGCGGCAAGAGCCTTCACGATATCTCCCGAGTAGCGGAGTCCGCCGTCGGCTATGATGGGAATGCCGGCCTTGTGGGCCTGCTTGGCACACTCGAATATGGCGGTGAGCTGGGGCACACCGACACCCGCCACGATGCGGGTGGTGCAGATGCTGCCGGGACCGATGCCGACCTTCACGCCGTCGGCTCCGGCCTCCACGAGGTCGCGGGCGGCCTCGGCCGTGGCTACATTGCCCACCACGACGTCAAGACCGGGGAACGCGGCCTTGATCTCCTTGAGCTTGTCAATCACGCCCTTGCTGTGGCCGTGGGCGCTGTCGAGTACCACCGCGTCGACTCCCTCCGCCACCAGAGCCTTCACCCTGTCCAGCGCGTCGGCGGTGATGCCGACTCCCGCCGCCACGCGAAGGCGCCCCTTGGCGTCCTTGCAGGCATTGGGGTGGAGCTTCTCCTTGGTCAGGTCCTTGAAGGTGATGAGGCCCACTATCTTGCCCTCGTCGTCGATGACCGGGAGCTTCTCGACCTTGTGCTCCTGGAGCACCTTCTTGACGTAGTCGCGGTCCATCTGCTGCTTGTTGTTGATGGTGACGAGCCCAGTGCTTGTCATCGCCTCCTCGATGGGCAGAGCCATATCTGTCTGGAAGCGGACGTCGCGGTTGGTGACTATCCCCACCAGCACGTTGTCGGTATCGACCACGGGGATGCCTCCGATGTGGTTGTCGCTCATAAGCCTGAGGGCGTCACCCACGGTCTGGTCCTTGTGGATGGTGACGGGGTCGTTGATCATGCCGTTCTCGGCCCTCTTGACCTTGCGCACTTCCGCCGCCTGAAGGGCTATCGACATATTCTTGTGGATCACTCCAATCCCTCCCTCGCGGGCCATCGCTATGGCCATAGGGGCCTCGGTGACAGTGTCCATCGCGGCCGAGGCGATGGGGATGTTGAGGGGGATGTTGCGGGAGAACCTGCCTGAGAGGCTCACTTCGCGGGGTAAGACTTCAGAATAGGACGGCACTAGCAGCACGTCATCGAAGGTCAGGCCTTCGAGCGCGATTCTTTCTTCTACAAATGACATAGGGAGGTGCAATTTTAATTGCACGCAAAGATAGCAAAAAGTTTGTTATCCGGTGCAGTATTTTTTCCTTTTTGCGACTCTATTCCACATCGATTTCTATCTCAAGCACTTCGCTGTATTTGGGCAGGGCATACTCGAGGGTCGCGGTGATGGTGTGGTGCCCGGATGTGAGGACTATGTCGCCCTCGCTGAGGGCCCCGTCGAGGGTCCACGTCACCTTCTGCGGCTTGGTCCAGCCGTAAGAGATGGTCTTGTCGAAGGTCTGACCCGCAGAGTAGCTCTCGGCGCAGTCTATGTAGGCGGCGTTGATGGTGGGGAGCGCTACCTGGTCCTCTCCGCTTACGTCGTAATACCTGCTGTTTGACACGTTCCAGAGCGCCGGCACTATGCTCGCGCCGAATTTGATGTCCGAGTCACCGTATCCCATTTCCGCCAAGGTGAACCCGAAGTATTGATTCAGATAATTATTGACTCCTAAAGTGAACTGGCTTGATGAAAGAGAGTTTGATGCGGCCAGGCTCCCGTCGTGGTTGCGGATGCGCAACCCGGCCTGCAGGGTCGGAGTCACAGCTGGACCTCTGTTGATGAAATTCATCGCGAACATGGTGCTTTTCGTAATCCTTCCTATGCTGCTGAGCTCGACTTTCCTGCTGCTTCCGTCGACAACAATCAGCTCGTCGTCGAGGAGCATCACGAGGGCGGTGTCAAGGGCGGGCGCAGCTCCCTCTTCCTGGTAGGGCTCGAGGCCGGTGAATGTCATCTGGTTCTCCGAATACGCGCTGCCGTCGTTGCCTCCGATGCCCTGACCCTCGCTCTGGAAGATGTCGATGGCGAAATAGCCGTTGTAGTGGCCGCTCCAGCCCCAGTTGATGCTGAAGAAATTGTATTTGGCATAGCCGTCGACTATGAAGGAGTGGCCGGCGCCGCTGGTGTCCCATCCGGAGTAGATGAGGGGACGGTTCGCATCCAGCTCGGCCTTGAGCTTGGAGCACCACTCGTCGGTCGAGTAGTTGTCGCGGTCGACTCTGAGAGAATTGGTGTACTTGAAGTGAGAGGCGAGCACGCTCCCTATCGTCGACGGATTGGAGCCTGTGCTCGTGGGGCCGTAAGAGGCCTTCTGGGCCTTGCCAAGGTCTGCCATCAGCAGCGCCACGGCCGAGGCCTGCTCCTCGGTGTAGCTTGAGGAGTAGTCATCGAGCATGCTGCTCCAGCTGTAGGTGTGGGTCGAAAGATCGACGGTATCGACTGAGTTGGAGCCGTTATAACTGAAGCTGTAGCTCTCTGTCGAGCCCACGCCATTGTCTGGCCAGTTGCTGTATTTAAGCCTTATTGCCATCGCGGTCTGGCCGCATCCGGTGACGCAATTGACAGTATTTGAGTTGTACGTGACGGTGGGCGTCGCGTTGTAATAAGGGGCGCCCTGATCCCACAGGGCGGTCGTGAGCTTCTTGATGGGGGTGAAAGTCGTCGCGCTGATCGACGGCACTTCGGTGGCCTTGGTCTTGATCTGCGGGTGCTTTCTCGCGAACTGGACCTTGCGCTGCATATATTCCATCCAGTAGGCCACATTGGAGGGAAGTTCGCCCTCCACGAAGGAGAATTTGTCCGAATATGCGAGCACGGGCAGAGTGGAGTCGTCTCCGGAGACTATCACGAAGCCATTGCCGTCGGAGCTGCCGAACACGTAGAACTCGGGGTTGTCCTTGTCGAGGTTATCCACCTTGATCTCCTTGAGCGCGGAGACTTTGGTGCCGCCGCCGAGAAGCCCGGAGGCAATCTGGCGGGCCCGGCCGGCAGAGACTGCCTCTGCCTTGGCTGTGTTGAGGTATCCTGCCGACAATATCAGCAGCGCTATTATGGTCAGTCTTCTCATAACTCTGTGTATTTAACGATGAAACCAAGGTTGTCCTTCTTGAGGTAGTAGCGGTCTCCGCTATGGGAGAGTACCTGCGCGTTCTCGTATGTCTGACCGCTGTATGTCGTGTAGTCAGATGTGGAGGCGGCAAACTTGTAGGGAGCATAAATCTCAAGAGTCTTGTAGAGCTCGCCCGAAGACCCGGGGACAATAGTGAAGGCCATGAACTTGCCGCTGAACGGGTTGCCGATCCTGAATTCGCAGAGCTCGGGCCTTATGTAGCGCGAGATCTGGTCGCCCTCCGCGTACTGGAAGATTGCCGAGGGGACGCCGGAGCTAAGGTCGTACAGACCGTATTTGGTCTGGTTGAGGAATGCCGCGTTCTCGACTTCCGTGGGGTCGCTCAGCTGTATCTCGTAGAGGGTGTTGGGGGAGCTATATGCCGCGGAGGGAGTCTTGGAGTATGCGTATTCCCTTCCCTCTGAAGTGACGAGCTTGATCGTAAGAGCCGTGTCCGACCAGTCGCAGGGGATTGCCGTCATATAGGCGCTGATGGCGGTGGAGCCGTTAACCGCGAGGCTGTCGAGGGCAAGGGAGAGGACTTTACCCTTGCGCGTCGCACTGAGAGAGGGCGAGACCGCGGTCAGGTCGAAGGTCGCCTCCAGCGGGATTATGTCATCATCTGCGCAGATGTCGAGCCTCGTGTATGTCCCTGCCGCGGGAGTCACCTCGAAGTCGAAGGCGATGCAGAGGCGGGTGAAGACGAAGCTGACTGAGTTGCCGTCGCTTGTCGTCGCCTTCGAGTAGAGGCAGTCGTAGCCGTCGTGCACTCTCGCTCCAGACCTTTGCTGGCTCTGCCCTTCGACACAGTATTTCACGGCCGTCTTGTCGAGATACATATCGTCGACGAAGGGGTAGAAACTCGTGTACTCGGTCCCGGGCTTGAGCTTCCAGCCGCCTCCGTCGAAGGTGATGCTCTCGCCTCCGCCCACTCCGGTGAAGTATATGAGGCTTCCGGCAGGGGGGACTATCCCGACGGTGTCGGTCGCCGACCAGACCAGTTTGGTCCCGTTGTGGTAGGTTTTGGTGGCGACATCTCCGGACTCGGAATTGAAATCCGGGAGCGTGAATGCCACCTGTCCGTCTTTAAGACTGCTTGTGGTGCTCTGGAGCGGCGCCACGTCTTCGGCGCAGCCTTGCAGCAGCAGGGCGAACGTCGCGATGCTGCAGATTGTTGCCAATGACTTCCTCATGGTTTCTAACCGATTTGGTGATTCTCTTCGGGGAGATTGAACTGGTAGTTGGTCGAACCGTCCAGGATGGCCAGTGACGCTCTCAGGGTGACCTCTTTCAGGGTCGGTGATGAGTAGTTTTGTGTTGTATCCATGCTATATATGGTGTGATTGATAGGCATGTAACCCACAAATGTACTTATAATTTATTGATTTTCCGCGGATTTTTCCTTCTTCTTGCGGACCCGGTAGAGCTGCCAGGTGTTGTAGATGTTGTGCCAGAGGCTGTAGAATCCTCCCGCCACCGACGTGACGGGGTCGAGGAAGGTGTAGGCCATCCAGATGCCGAACACGGTGTTCTTCTGGCCGAGCGACTGCCCGGCGGTGATCTTCTGGCCGTAGCGCGCTCCGATCTTCTTGCCGGCCCAGAACTGGAAGATGCAGGCGAGAAGCGATGCGAGAGCGATGTCGGCGAGCACCTTGACTCCCTCGCCGCTGTGGTATATCGCCCGCGTGCTCACAAGGATGGCGAGGGTCAGCGACACCGCCCAGATGTAGAACGCGAGGTCGGGGAATCCGAGCAGCCACCGGTGCAGCCCCGGGAGGAAATACCTCACCGCCCAGGCCAGCAGGCAGGGCATTATGAGGAGAGGGAACACCTTGCCCAGAATCTTCAGGAATGCGGAGAAGAACGTCAGCCCCTCCATCGGGTGGATCAGCGGAACCATCAGCGGGACCAGCACCGCCACAAGCAGATTGATGAAGATGGTGTAGGTGACGGCACCCGCCATATTGCCTCCGAGCTTGCCAGTGACCACCGCGCAGGCTGTGGCGGTGGGGCAGATAAGGCAGAGCATCAGGGCCTCGACGCCGATTCTGTGGGGGATGCGCGGGAACGCCACCAGCGCCAGGGCAATCGAGACGAAGAGCAGCCCCTGAAGCATCAGCAGCCACAGATGCCAGCGGCGGGGCCTGAGGTCGCGAGGCTCTATCTTGCAGAACGACAGGAAGAGCATCGAGAAGAGCAGTATGGGCTGGATCCTTGTGCAGAATCTGCCGAGGAAGGGCCCCGCGGGATGCAGGGCCGGCACCGCGACATAGAGCATATACAGGCCGATGCCTGCGGCTATGCCGAGGATGAGCATCCAGTCGCGGATGAATTTGCGCAATGTGTATCTGTACGCTGCCATAACAAGCGGGCGTAAATATATTGATATTTTTGCAATTATTAGTTAAAATTGCAGGATAAACCTGAACCTATGTCGCATTCTGTATTGAACGCACGAGATTTCGTATCTATGATCCGCTGCGGAGCATCCGCTCTCGGCAGGCAGAGAGTACGTATCAACGATCTCAACGTCTTCCCCATCCCTGACGGCGATACCGGAGACAATATGTATATGACAATCAGCGCCGGCTGCGACGCCGCTCCTGCGGGTGCTCCGCTCGGAGAAACGGCGCGGGCCGTCTCGAGGGGAATGCTCCTCGGCGCCAGGGGCAACTCGGGAGTGATCCTCTCGAGAATTTTCGCCGGGATTGCCTCCGGCCTCGAGGGCTGCTCCCGGGCAGACGCCGCGGCCCTGCACGGGGCGATGGAGATGGGGGTGGAGGAGTCATACAAGTCTGTCGCGGTCCCTGTGGAAGGCACGATTCTGACTGTCTTCAAGGATGCCGTCACCAAAGCCGGAGCGCACAGCGAGAGCATAGAATCATATCTTGATGCCCTGTGCGAGGAAGCCGGCGCTTCTGTGGAGCGAACTCCCGGCCTTCTTGCCGTGCTGCGCGAGGCAGGGGTTGTGGACAGCGGGGGAGCGGGCCTTGTCTGCATACTCGAAGGTATGAGGGCATCTCTTGACGGTGAGACTCCACAGAGCACTTCCGACGCTCCCGCCGCGGCCAAGGTCGACATCTCGGCATTCGGCCCCGACAGCGTACTCGAGTTCGGCTATTGCACGGAGTTCCTTCTGCGCCTTCAGACCGCCAAGCTCGGCAGTCTCGACGAGTTCGACGAGTCCGTCATCCGGGACTACCTGAGTGGAGCGGGAGAGTCGCTCGTCTTCTTCCGCGACGGCAGCATCATCAAGGTGCACGTGCATACCCGCACTCCGGGAGACATCCTCAGTCATTGTCAGAGGTGGGGAGAATTCCTCACCGTCAAGATAGAGAATATGACCCTCCAGCACCACGAGAACCATATGGAGAGCCGTAAGCAGCCCCGTCGCCGAGCGGCCGTGGTGGCCGTGGCGTCGGGGGAGGGCATAGTCGGTCTGCTTAAGGACAGCGGCGCGGACCATGTCATAGAGGGCGGCCAGACGATGAACCCTTCCGCTTCGGACTTCGTCGAGGCGTTCGATGCCGTCAACGCCGACGTCGTGTATGTGCTGCCCGACAACTCCAACATCATCCTGACCGCCCGGCAGGCCGCATCCCTGTGTGAAGGCTCGGACGTGAGAGTCATCCCCACGAAGAGCGTCGCGGCGGGATATGTGGTCCTCGGATCGGTCGATTTCGGCCAGGAGCCGGATCAGGTCGTCGCCGAAGCTTCGGCCGTGGCGGGGGAAGTAGTCTGCGGCGCCGTGTCCGCGGCCATCCGCGACAGCGGCGAGGCCCGGATGGGGGAATACATAGGATTCAGGGATTCCGTCATCCTCAGTCATTCGGAGTCCCGCCCGGGTGCCGCTCTCTCTCTGTACGGGAAGCTGCGCGCGGAAGGCTCCGACCTGGCCATCATCCTCAAGGGAGCAGGAGTGCCCGACGAGGAGGCTTCAGCCCTTGTGGCCGGCCTGGAGAGTGCTTACCCCCGCACAGAGTTCGCCCTCGTGGACGGCGGCCAGCCTGTTTTTGATTATATCATCATTGTACAATAGTTATGTGGACTTATTTTACCGACACCGATACCGACATCACCCCCGAGGTGGCCGCTCTGTATGGCTACAAGCTCATCAGCATGCCCTACAGCGTCGACGCGAAGATCGTGTACCCGTACGTCGATTTCGAGAAGTTTGACTCCCGCGCTTTCTACGACACCCTGCGCTCCGGCGTCCTCCCCACCACCAGCGCCATAAGCGAGGAGGAGTATGTGAGGTATTTCGAACCCGAATTTGCCGCTGGAAAAGACATCTTCTACGTGCATTTCTCCGCGGCGATGACTATGACCTTCGACAATATGCGAAGGGCCGTGGACAAGCTCCTCGCGAAGTATCCCGGACGTCGTTTCCTGGAGGTCGACACCAAGGGCATAACCATCGTCTCTTACTTGATAGTAAGAGAAATAGGCGATATGCTGCTATCTGGGAAGACTCCCGATGAGATAGTCGCGTGGGCCGCGACCGGGGTCGACCACTACGCGCAGTATTTCTTTGCGGACGACCTGAGGTTCTTCCGCCGCAGCGGGAGGGTCAGCGGGATTGCCGCCACGATGGGTGGCCTTATCGGCATCCGCCCCATCATTTATATGAACGACGAGGGCAAGATGGTCAGCATCGGCAAGGAGAAGGGCCGCATCAATGCTATGGAGCATCTGGCCCGGCGGGTGGAAGAGCTCGGAGATGACATCAAGGGGCATCGTTTCATCATCGGTCATACTGACGCCCCCGAGCTCGCGGAGGAAGTCGCGCAGATGCTCCGGCAGAAGTTCGGAGACGACCTCCGGATAGAATTTGTCGTGACCAACCCCACGGCAGGCAGCCATTGCGGGCCCAACGGCGTTGGTGTGGCGTTCCACTCCAAATGCAGATAGCGCTATGATAGAAGTCCGTGAAGTGCGCACAAGGCGCGAGAGGAAGGATTTCCTGGATTTCCCCAACCGTCTCTACAAGGACTGTCCTTACTATGTGCCGGCCCTCTATATGGACGAGAGGAAGCTCTTCCGCAAGGATTATACTTACTACGACACCTGCGAGGCGGTCTACTACAATGCCTACAGGGACGGGGTGATCTCCGGCCGCATCAACGGCATCCTGCAGCATTCGTCCAACGACAAGTGGGGGCAGAAGAGGGTGCGCTTCACCCGCTTCGACGTGGTGGACGACTTCGAGGTCGCGAGAGCCCTGTTCGAGGCCGTGGAGAAGTGGGCCGCAGAGAAGGGGATGGAGGAGGTCGCGGGGCCTCTGGGCTTCTCCGACCTCGAGAGGGAAGGCCTTCTGATAGAAGGATTTGACCAGATGTCCACCTTCGAGGAAGCCTACAATTATGATTACTATCCCGGGTTCATCGAGAGGCTCGGCTACGAGAAGGAGGTCGACTGGGTGGAGAGCCAGATACGTGTGCCGAAAGACGAAGAGTCCATCCTCGAGATGGAGAAGATGGCGCAGTTCGTGATGAAGCGCTACAGGCTGCATTCTTCCGAGGCCCGCAACACCCGTGATTTCCTTGACAAATACAAAGACCATTTCTTCAAGGTGCTCGACGATTCGTATGAGAAGGTATACGGCACGGTGCCCTTCACGCCGGCGATGAAGAAGATGATGATAGACAACTTCAACCTGATCATCGACCTGAGGTTCGTCACCGTCATCCTCGACGAGAACGAGAGGGCCGTAGCCTTCGGCATCTGCTTCCCCAGCATCGCGAAGGCGATGCGCCTGGACGGCGGGCATCTCACTCCGCGCTCGCTCCTCGCTCTCCTTCGCGACGTGAAGCGCCCGGAGGTGATCGACCTCGGGCTCATCGGAGTCGAGCCCGAATATCTCAACCGCGGCATCAGCGCGGTGATTGCGTCGGGACTTGCGAGGATGTTGCAGACTCCCGGCGTCAAATATGCCGACACCAACCTCAATCTTGAAGACAACGCCGCCATCCTCAATCTGTGGAAGCGCTTCGATGCCACTCAGAACAAGCGCCGCAGAGCGTATATCAAGAAGATAGTATGATAAGACTTGCCCTCGACTGCTTCGGCGGCGACCACAGCCCCGAAGCCAACATAGACGGAGCGCTCTGCGCCCTCGCCGCCATCCCTGACCTGGAGCTGGTGCTGACCGGAGACGCAGCGGTGATAGGCCGCCTGCTCGAAGAGCGCCGCTACGATGCTTCGAGGCTCGAGATTCTCCACGCGCCCGACGTGATAGGCTGCGACGAGAAGCCGACCGACGCGATCCGCCTCAAGAAGGAGAGCTCGATGATCAAGGCCATCCGCCTTGTGCGCGACGATGACTCCGTGCAGGGCCTTGTCAGCATCGGCTCCACGGGAGCGCTCGTCGCCGGAGCACTGACCCGCCTGGGAGTGCTCAAGGGGGTCGTCCGTCCCGCATTCTGCCCGATTCTGCCCACTATGAACGGGGGGATCGTGGGGATCTGCGACAGTGGAGCGAATGTGGAAGTCAATGCCGTGATGCTCAAGCAGTTCGCCATAATGTCGTCTCTGTATATGGAGAATGTCTACGGCATCCGGAGTCCACGCGTTGCGCTTCTCAACGTCGGCCGCGAGCCCGGCAAGGGCGACTCCGTCAGGCAGGAGACCTATGCCGCGCTGTCCGGCCTTGAATGCATTGATTTCGTGGGCAATATGGAGAGTCGCGACCTGCTGTCGGGAGCGTACGACGTGGTGGTGTGCGACGGATTCTCGGGCAACGTGCTGGTCAAGACCACGGAAGGTACGGCCCTCGAGCTGCTCAAGAAGGTCAAGTCGACCATCTGCTCCCGCCCCGTCTACAAGCTGGGCGCCCTCTTCCAGAAGAAGATGTTCGCCGACCTGAAGGAGATGATGAACTACCAGAATTATGGCGGCAGCGTGCTGCTCGGCTGCTCCAAGGTCGTGGTCAAGGGCCACGGAAGCAGCAGGGCCGTAGCCGTGCAGAAGTGTATCGAGCAGGCCTACAGGATGGTGTCAAGCACCCTTGGGGAGAAGATCGAGGCCGCTCTCGACAAGTATGACCATTACGAATAGAAGATATGTTTGAAGAAGTACAGAAAATCCTTGCCAGACAGCTCCGCATCGAGCCCTCGGCCGTGCAGATGTCATCGCGCATCAAGGAAGACCTCGGAGCCGATTCGCTCAATATCCTTCAGCTCCTTATGAAGATCGAGGACGACTACGGTATCGTCATCCCCGACGAGCAGCTCGCCCACTTCGACACCGTCGCCGACGTAGTGACGTATCTGGACTCTCAGAGGAGCTGACTCCCCGCTTCTTTAAGCCCCAGGGTCGGGGCGAGGCTGCGCATCAGAGCGTCGGCCTGCTCGAAGTTGTTGCCTATCTCGCCGTCGAGGATCGCTTCCTTGACGGCTTCCTTGATGATGCCTATCTCGCGGCAGGGCGGGATGCCGTAGACCTGCATCACGTATTCGCCCGTGATGGGGTTCTTGAAGTTGCGGATGGCGTCTTTCGCTTCCACTTCGATGAGTTTCTGCTTGACAATCTCGAAGTTCGCCTTGATGCGTGCGACCTTGACAGGATTTTTGGAGGTGATGTCGGCGCTGCACAGGGTCATCAGGTCGTCGATGTCGTCGCCCGCGTCGAAGAGCAGGCGCCTCACGGCGGAGTCCGTGACTTCGTCGTCCACGAGGGCTATGGGGCGAAGGTGGAGCCAGACCAGCTTGCGGACGTACTTCATGGAGTCGACGGGCAGCTTGAGGCGGCTGAAGACCGCCGGGACCATCCTGGAGCCGATCACCTCGTGGCCGTGGAAGGTCCAGCCGACAGCCTTGTCGTAGCGCTTGCTCGCCGGCTTGCCTATGTCGTGAAGCAGCGCCGCCCACCTCAGCCAGAGCTCCGCACCGGATGCGGCGACGTTGTCGAGGACTGCGATGCTGTGCTCGAAGTTGTCCTTGTGCCCGCGGCCGTCCATTGTCTCGACGCCCTTGAGGGCCGAGATCTCGGGGAGGATGTGGGGCAGAAGCCCGGCTTCGTCCATAAGGCGGAACGCGAGCGAGGGACGCGGCGTCAGGAGCATCTTGTTCACCTCGTCCGCGATGCGCTCGGCGGAGAGAATCTTGAGCCTCCCGGCCATCCTCCTCATCGACTCCATCGACTCGGGCACTATCGTGAATGTCATATCGGGAGTGGACAGCTTGGTGGCGAAGCGCACGGCCCTGAGCATCCTCAGAGGGTCGTCGGAGTAGGTCGTGTCGGGGTCGAGCGGGGTGCGGATTATGCCTGCGGCGAGGTCTCTGATGCCGCCGAACGGGTCGACAAGCTCCCCGAACGAATCCTTCTGCAGGGAGAAGGCCATCGCGTTGATGGTGAAGTCGCGTCTCGACTGGTCGTCTTCGAGGGTGCCGTTCTCGACTATGGGCTTGCGCGACTCCCTGCGGTACGACTCCTTGCGCGCGCCGACGAACTCTACTTCGTCGCCTTCGAAGCGCAGCATCGCCGTGCCGAAATTCTTGAAATAACTCACCTTCCTGCCTGTCTTGCGGCCCACCGCGCTCGCGAAGTCGATGCCGCTCCCCTCCACCACGATGTCTATGTCGTTGCAGGGGCGCTGAAGGAAACAGTCTCTGACGTATCCTCCGATCACGAAGGCTCTTACGCCAAGCTCTGAGGCCGCCTCGCTCACAATCCGGAAGATCTTCCGGTCAAGATACTGGGGGGCCGCCGTCATCTGAGGGGTTTCCATAGGGTGACAGGAGTCCCGGGGCCTCCCTCCACGGCCTTGTAGCCGAAGAAGTCGAGGCTCTCGGGGTCATAATAGTAGTCGCAGCTCCAGAGTCTGGACAGGGCTCCCGAAGGAGATACCTTGACTCTGACGGGTTTGCCTCCGCCGAACTCGACGGTGCCCTTCGGGGTGGCGAGCATCTCGAACATCTCCAGGTCTGTCGGGCGCACGCACACGAAGGTGGTCGTGCCTTCCTTCAGAGCGTGCCCGGCGCTGAATCCTATGTGCTGATACCAGGGCTTGCCGCTGTCCGCGAGCACGCGGTCCAGAGCCTCCCCCTCGAAGCGCCCCTTGATGCGGAACACCCCGTCGGAGCGGGTGACCGTGATGTCAAGGTCGCGCTCCGGATCTGCCATATGCCAGTAAAGTGTCTGATAATCAAGGTCCAGTGTCTGACTGCCATTCTGGCTCCCGATAGTGGTCTCGAGGATTATGTGGTCGCCCTCGCGGATGCTCTCGAACACCGCTTCGGAGCGGCTCTTGCCGCACTCTATCGAGTAGCGGAGCGTCTGTGCGCCGGCTCTGACCCCGGACAGGGCCAGGATTGAGGCTAGCAGTATTGCCATTCGTTTCATAACGGATGCAAATATAACAAAAATCAGTCGTTTTCTCTCTGCTTCGCACTCCGGGCCATCGTCCGGGAGATTATCTCGTCGTATCCGGTCAGAGCGGAGAAGGGCGAGAACTGGGCCGCCCTGTCGCGCATGCTCATCCTCGGCCTCGAGGTCGGGAAGGGATACCGCGTGTCCCTGATGTCGCCGTATGGGTTCTCTCCTTTCACGCCTTGTGCCCTCCTATCTGGGAGTTGCGCTCGATTGCGGTGGCTCCCTCTTCGAAGTTCATCCCCTTGAGGATCGAGTTCTTGCCGTATTTCTGCTTGATTGCGAGGATTGACTCCTGGATGCGGCGCTCCTTCGGGTCATCGGCGGCGTCGTCAAACAGCGAGAGCTGACCCTCCGCCTGTGCGGACTCGTCCGGGATGAGGTGAGATGCGCTCACGTTGAGACGGCGCACGGTGAGGCTGCGGTCGACTATCCGGTCGAATAGGGATGTCACCGCGCTCAGTATCAGCGAGGTCGAGGATGAGTGCCTCCCGAGATTGACGGAGCCGTGCGCGGGCCTCGGGACCGGGCGGCCGTACCAGTCTGTCACTATCTCGCCTCCGAACGAGTCGGCGCACTCCGCGTCGTAGTTGACGCTGAGGACTATCTGGTCTGTCTTGAGCCTTTTGGACACCAGGTCCAGAGACAGCGAGTCGGCCATCTCGCAGACGACCGTGCGCGCCTTGGCGAAGGAGTACGGCTCCTTCAAGACCTGGCCGCTGCTCAGACTTTCCGTCTGAGGGCGGTACGCCTTGATGTCCGGCATCCTGCACGGCTCGTACCCCCAGGCGTGGTCGATGAGCAGCTCCGCGTTCACTCCGAACTGCTTGTAGAGCCAGTTCTCCCAGCCTTTGTCGAGCGAGCGGCGGGCTAGCTCCCCCATAGTCCTGATGCCGGCCGCCTCGAGTCTTGAGGCGGTGCCCCTGCCGACTCTCCAGAAGTCCGTCAGAGGTTCGTGCCCCCACATCTCGTCGCGGAACGACATCTCGTCCAGCCCGGCTATCCTCACTCCGTCGGAGTCGGCCTTCTGGTGCTTGGCCTTGATGTCCATCGCGACCTTGGCGAGGAAGAGATTGGTCCCTATCCCCGCCGTGGCGGTGATGCCTGTAGTCGAGAGGACATCCCGGATCATCCGCATCGCCAGCTCGCGTGGGGTGCACCCGTAGGTCTTGAGGTAGTCCGTCACGTCGGCGAAGACTTCGTCGCACGAGTAGACCAGCACGTCTTCGGGGGCGATGTACTTGAGGTATGTGTCAAACACCTTGGAGCTGACTTCCATATAGCGGGCCATCCTGGGAGGGGCGACTATGTAGTCGAGCGCGACCGAAGGGTCGGAGAGGACTGTCGGGTTGTCGCTGCTCTTCGAAGTCAGCCTCCCTGCGGGAGCCTTCCGCCTGCGGAGCTCGTTGACGGCCTTGACCTGGCTCACCACTTCGAAGAGGCGCGCGCGGCCCGATATGCCGTAGCTTTTGAGGGAAGGGGAGACCGCGAGGCAGATGGTCTTCTCGGTGCGCGACAAGTCTGCCACGACAAGATTGGTGGTCAGGGGGTCGAGCTGCCTGTCCACGCATTCGACCGACGCGTAGAAGGACTTGAGGTCTATCGCTATGTAACTCCTCTGCTCCACAAGGGGCAAATTTACTTATTTTCCGGAATTTTGCGTATATTTGAAAGCTATGAGAAAACTATTGCACCTGATCCCTTGCGCCGTGGCTCTTGTCTTCGCCGCGGCCTGCAGCAGCACTCCCTCAGAGAATGAAGATCTGACCCTCCCCCGCATAATCGCCCACAGAGGCGGCAGAGCCGAGCTTGAAGAGAATACTCTGGAGGCGTTCAAGGCTTCATACGAGGCCGGATGCCGCGGATTCGAGACCGACATCCATTTCACCTCCGACTCCGAGCTCGTGATCGTGCACGACCATTATCTCGGCCGCACCACCACCGGCGACAGCCTCGTGGAGGGGAGAAGCGCCGACTACATCCGGCGCATCAACACCAGACAGGGCAACAAGGTCCCCTTCCTCGGCGACCTGATGACCTTCTTCAACGCCTGTGAAGACCTCTATATCGAGTTCGAGCTCAAGACCGACGAGCAGAACTACCCTCAGGACCTTCTCGAGCTCTACTGCGACAGGGTGTGGGACGCCGTGATGAAGGACAAGCCCGCGAGCTCGCTCTATGTCCTCTCCTCGTTCGACGAGAGGCCTCTGCGATACATCCTCGGGAAGCATCCCGACTCTGAGCTGATGCTCATCACCTCGGACCCCTGTGACGAGGCGGCCATCGGGCGCTGCACCGGGATGGGGCTCCACCGCATCGCCTGCGGCATATGGCGCACTTCCCGAAGGGGAGTCAGGCTTGCCCACGACAAGGGCGTGACCGTCAACCTGTGGCCCGGCTTGAGCGTGGACGACACCTTCCTTGCCGCCTCGCTCGAGGCCGATATACTCTGCACCGACATTCCTCTCGAGATGATGTCCTTCATCCGGGAGCACAAGCTGGACATCGCATACGACGGTCCTGTCAACCGCTACACCCGCAGAATCGCCGGGACAGCTCCAGCCCTTGTGCGCGGCTCCGGTAAGAAGCTCGTCGTGATGGACCTCGACGGCACCCTCTCCCAGCACCGTACGCCTCTCACCGACGAGGCCCGCGAGGCTCTGGACGCTCTCTCCCGCAGATACTCTCTCCTGATGGCCGGCGGAGGCTCCGCCGAGAGGATTCACGGCCAGATGGGCCTCTATCCCATCGACATCCTCGGCAATTACGGGATGCAGGAAGGCCGCCCGGTGGACGGGCAGTGGCAGGTCGTCAGGGAGGAGAGCGTGGCCGTCGACACTGCATTCTTCGAGGAGAAGATCGCGCAGATGCGTCAGAAGTACGGGTACACTCAGTACTACGGAGACAGCTTCGAGATCCACAAGAGCGGTATGGTCACCTTCAGCCTCGTTGGGACGAAGGCCCCCATCGACGTCAAGCTCGCCTTCGACCCCGACAAGAGCAAGCGCAGGGCGATGTACGCCGAGATGTGCGAGGTCTTCAAGGATTATTCGGTCTTCATCGGGGGCACCACCTCGTTCGACATCGCTCTCAAGTCGTTCAACAAGTACGACGCCGTGATGAGATATGCCGCCGAGAAGGGCATAAGCCGCGACGAGATAATATTCTTCGGAGACGACCTTGACGACGGAGGCAACGATTCGCACATCCGTCTGGGCGGGATGGACTACATCCGCGTCTATGACTACAGGGATTTCCCCGCACTCTCCGCTCTTCTTCTGAAGTAGGATATGGCTGCTTCAAAGGTCGACACAGCCTCTCTGAGCGCGCGGATCATCGAAGACGCGCGTCGGGGAGTATTCGCTCCCGTCTATCTCCTGATGGGGGACGAGCCGTATTACCCCGACCTCGTCTGCGGCGCCATACTCGACAGCTGCGTGGATGAGGCCTGCCGCGACTTCAACGAGACCGTCTGCTACGGCTCAGATGTTACAGCCGAGCAGGTCATCACGGCCGCAAGGCGCTTCCCGATGATGTCTGACAGGCAGATCGTCGTGGTCAGGGACGCGCACCTGATGAAGGACGTCGAGCAGCTCTCCCTCTACTGCGCCGACCCTGTCGGGAGCACGGTCCTGGTGCTGCTTATGCGCAAGGCTTCGGCCGACAAGCGCAAGGCCTTGTACAAGGCTGTGCAGAAGTGCGGAGTCGTGCTCGACAGCCCCCAGATCAGAGACTACGAGATGCCCCGCTGGATAGAGGGCTACTACAGGTCGAGAGGCCTCGCGATCGAGCCCCGGGCCGCGGTGCTGCTCTCCGAGTGCATCGGGACCGACCTCGGCGCGATTGTGATGGAGACGGACAAGCTCCTGAAGAACCTCCCGCAGGGGAGCGGGGAGGTGAGAGTGGCGGATGTGGAGAGGAATGTCGGAGTGTCGAGGCAGTTCACCGTGTTCGAGCTCTGCAAGGCCCTCTCGGAGAGGAACGGAGCCGAGGCCTTCAAGATAGCGTACAACCTGGGCGGCGCCGCCAAATTCGCGATGCCCGCCGCGACAAGCGCCCTGTATATGTACTTCAACCGCATCCTCAGGTACGGAGCGTTGCTCTCCCGGGGGCCCGTGAGCTCTGAAGACAAGGCGAAGGCGCTCGCCGGAGTCAATCCATACTTCTACCGCGAGTACGACACCGCCGTGCGCAACTATCCCCTCAAGAAGGCAATGGCAGTGATTTCGCTCCTTTGTGAGTACGATTATCTCGGGAAGGGAGGCGACGGAGGGGCAGCTTCACCCTCCGACCTGCTCGTCGAGCTCACTGCCAAAATACTGACCATATGACGCGGCCTGAAGGGAGCATAAAGATAAGGGGCGCGAGGGTCAACAACCTCAAGAACATCTGCGTCGACATCCCCAGAGGCAAGCTGGTGGTGGTGACGGGGGTGTCCGGCTCCGGCAAATCCTCGCTTGCCTTCGACACCCTCTATGCCGAGGGCCAGAGGCGCTATGCGGAGAGCCTGAGCTCGTACGCGAGGCAGTTCCTCGGCCGTATGTCCAAGCCCGACGTCGACTCCCTCGACGGAGTGCCCCCCGCAATCGCCATCGAGCAGAAGGTCACCACGAGGAACCCGCGCTCCACAGTGGCCACGACCACCGAGATATACGACTTCCTGCGGCTCGTCTTCGCGCGCATCGGACGCACATATTCTCCCGTCTCGGGAAGGGAAGTGCACAAGGATACCTCCGCCGATGTCTATTCCTACATCGCCTCCCTCGAGAGCGGGACCACCTGCTATGTGGTTGCAGACCTCGGGTGGAAGGACAGGGACGACCACGTGGAGCTGCTCCTCAGCCTCAAGGAGGAGGGGTACAGCAGGCTCTTGGTCGACTCCGCCGCGGTGAAGATAGATGATGTGCTGCAAGGCCTGATGCCCTCCGACGCCAGCCTGCTTCTCGACAGAGTGAGGCTCTCCTCAGGGATTGATTCCGACCTCGAGGCCAGGCTCCGCGCCTCGATATCCGATGCGTTCAGCCGCGGGGGCGGGGTTATGGCCGTCGTCCTGGAAGACGGGACGAGGCGGGAGTTCTGCAGCCGGTTCGAGCTGGACGGGATGCGCTTCGAGGAGCCCCAGGAGTATCTTTTCAGCTTCAACAGCCCTCTGGGGGCCTGCCCTGTCTGCGGCGGCCTGGGCAAGATCATAGGCATCAGCGAAGACCTCGTGGTCCCGGACAAGAGCCTGAGCATCTACGACGGGTGCATCGCCTGCTGGAGAGGCGAGAAGATGGGCTGGTTCCGCAGCCATCTTCTGGAGGTAGCCTCCGAGTACGGTATCCCTGTCTTCGAGCCGTACTGCAACCTCGACCGCAAGGTGCGTCAGCTCATCTGGGACGGCGACAGGAGCAAGCCCGACGACGACCCGACGCGACTTGTCGGCATCAGCGAATTCTTCGACTGGGTGCAGACCCAGCGCTACAAGATCCAGTACAAATATATGCTCAGCCGCTTCAGCGGCAGGGCCGAGTGTCACGCCTGCCACGGCTCGAGGCTTCGGGACGAGGCGCTCTATGTCAAGCTCGCCGGCCGCGACATTGCGGAGCTGCTCAGGATGAGCGTGGAGGAGCTCTCTGACTTCTTCCTCTCTCTTGAGCTCACCCCTTCCGAGAGGGAGATTGTGCGTGAGCCCTTGCAGGAGATCTGCTCCAGGCTTGCCTTCATCAAGGACGTGGGTCTTGGGTATCTGACTCTCGACCGCAGCTGCAACACCTTGTCGGGCGGAGAGAGTCAGCGGATCAATCTGGTGACGGCGCTCGGAAGTTCGCTCGTGGGGTCAATGTACATCCTCGACGAGCCGAGCATCGGGCTTCACCCCCGGGATACGGAGCGGCTGATCGCCGTGCTCCGCTCTCTGCGCGATCTCGGCAACACTGTCCTTGTCGTGGAGCACGACGAGGAGATCATACGCTCTGCAGATGTGCTCATCGATATGGGGCCCGGGGCCGGAGAGGCCGGAGGCCGCATCGTCTTTCAGGGTAGTCTCGCTGCTGACTGTGGTAGTGTTTCCGGAAGTCAGAAAGAAGGGGGAATGCCTGTCCCTGCTGCTGACTGCAGTACTCTTTTCAGTAGTCAGAAAGAAGGGGGAATGCCTACTGAAAAGAGTACTGCAGTCAGCAGCGGCGTTCAGTCGTTGACGCTGGAGTATCTGTCGGGCAGGATGCCGAGATATAGAAGGGAGCGCAGGAGCTGGCAGTACTGCATAAGGGTCGAAGGGGCGATGGAGCACAACCTGAAGGGGGTTGACGTGACCTTCCCGCTGGGGGTGCTGACAGTGGTGACCGGCGTGAGCGGGTCCGGCAAGTCTTCCCTTGTGGGAGACATCCTCTACCCGGCGATGCAGCGAAGGCTCGGCGGGAGCGGCGACAAGCCCGGCGCGCACAAGGCCCTGAGCGGCAACCTGGACCGTATCGCGAGAGTCGAGTACGTGGACCAGAACCCGATAGGACACAGCTCGCGCTCCAACGCGGTGACATATCTCAAGGTCTACGACCTCATACGGACGCTGCTCTCCTCGCAGCAGGCGGCCGTCATCGCCGGCTTCACCCCCTCGTCGTTCTCGTTCAATCAGGAGGGAGGCCGCTGCCCCGAGTGTCAGGGAGACGGAGTGGTCAAGGTCGAGATGCAGTTTATGTCGGACGTGACGATGGTCTGCGAGTCCTGCGGCGGCAAGAGGTTCAAGCCCGACATCCTGGACGTCCGCTACCGGGGCAAGAACGTGGACGAAATCCTGAATATGAGCGTCGAGGAGGCGATTGACTTCTTTGCCGCCGGCCCCGAAGACGAAGCCCGGGAGGCTGCCTCGAGGCTCCGGCCTCTTGTGGACGTGGGCCTTGGGTACATCAAGCTCGGACAGAGCAGCTCGACCCTGTCGGGAGGCGAGAGCCAGCGCATCAAACTGGCGTATTTCCTCTCGATGAGCCGCAGGGAGAAGCGGGGCGAGAAGATACTCTTCATCTTCGACGAGCCCACCACCGGGCTCCATTTCCACGATGTGGAGAACCTGCTGCGAGCCTTTGACTCGCTGCTCTCGGCCGGGCACTCGCTTGTCGTCGTCGAGCACAACCCCGACGTCATCCGCTCCGCCGACTGGGTGATCGACCTCGGCCCCGACGCCGGAGACAAGGGCGGGGAAGTGGTGTTCGCCGGCACGCCCGAAGACCTCCGGCACGCTGACTGCCAAACTGCCAAGTACATATGAACACAATCCTTAAATATCTTCTCAAGGCCTTGCTTCTGCCGTGGAGCCTGCTGCCCCTGAGGCTGCACTACTTCAACGCGGGAGTCCTCGCCTTCATTGCGGGGTCGCTTGCCCGCTACCGCCGCGACGACGTCTTCATCAATCTCGCGAGGGCCTTTCCGGAGAAGGACTACTCCGAGATCAAGTCCATCTGCAGGCAGTTCTATCTGCATTTCGCGGACCTGGTGGTCGAGACAATCTGGTTTGGAGGCTGCCGCAACCCGGAGAGGCTGCGCAGGGCCGACATCGTGAAGGTGCTCAACCCCGAGGATGTCAGGGACCTGGCTTCAAGGCACGAGGGGGTGATGATAATGTACAGCCACTGCGGCAACTGGGAGCTTCTGGGCGGCATCGAGAACTATGCTCCCGACCTTCCCTTCAAGGAGGACAACTTCTGCGTCGTCTACAAGCAGATGCACAGCCGGGCCTGGGACGAGGTGATGAGGGACAACAGGTTCGCTCCCCTGAAGGACAGGAAGAACTTCCCGGGATACCTTGAGAGCCGGCAGGTCGTGCGGCACGTCTTCTCCCATCGCGGCGAGAAGATATACTACAACTTCAACACCGACCAGCGCCCCTACGAGTCGGGCTCGGGTGATGTCCTGGTCAGATTCCTCGGGCAGGAAGTGCAGACGATGTCGGCCGCCGCGGCCCTTGCCCACAAGTTCGGGATGCCCGTATGCTATCTCGGGATGCCCGTGCTCGGGCGCGGTCACTACGGTCTCAAGTACGTGACCATCGCCGAGGACGCCTCGCAGATGAGCGTGCAGCAGATAATGGACCGCTACTATCAGCTTCTGGAAGAGGATATCCGCCTCCAGCCTTTCAATTATCTATGGACTCACCGCCGCTGGCCCGGCTGGAGGATCTGAGCCCGCGCTTCTTGCAACTGTAAAGATAGAATATCCCCCCGACCAGGTAGACCGCCGCGGTGAAGAGCCACATCGTGTCGCCTCCGCGGAGGATGTCGGGGATGTAGCAAGCCCAGAATATCGCGATCGTGCCCCAGGTCATAGCGGCTGTGGAGCGCCTCCCGTTTCGGAGCGAAGCGATGAGAGCGATGCAGGTAATTGTCATCGACACTATGTTGAGCACGGCTCCCAGGGATATCAGCGAGCTTGTCACCCCGGGGAAGAAGCACATCGCGAGCACGATCACTCCCATCGCGACCAGAGCCGCGCTGAGGACCCCGCGGGAGTTCTCGCGGCCCAGTCTCTTGGCGACAAAACCCTCGTCCGACAGGGCTTGGAGGGCTCTGGCATTGACCCTGAGCAGGGCTATGACTGTGGTTGTGAGAGCGGTGAAGCTGCACAGGGAGATTATCTTTGAGAGCCAGCCGAAGCCTTCGAGAGACCCGTCGGAGACAGTGGCGAAGAGAGGGATGAAGCGCAGAGTCTCACTGCTCTGAAGTTTGCTCACGCTCAGAGTCCCCACAATGGAGGCGATGACGCAGGCATACAGGAGTGCCACCACTCCGAGCCCCCCGAAGAGGGCCTTGGGGATGTTGCGGGACGAATCCTTTACCTCCGAAGCCATAAAGGCGATCGCGACGCATCCTCCGTAGGCCACCATCGCGAGCGGGACGGCGCTTATAAAGCCGGTGCTGCCGCCTGTGCCCGCCGTGAAGAAGTCGCTGAAGTTGCCTCTCTGGAAATGTCCGCCCCAGAAGGCCGTGCCGCAGAACAGCATAAGGCTGGAGACGAGCACGACGGCAAGCAGATTCTGCATCAGTTCAGACCGTCTGCCCCCTCTTAGTATGATGAGGACGGACACTATGACCGTGACGACCGAGACGGCTGTCCCGGCGTGCGGCCAGGATGAAATCCCGGGGAATCCCGCGCAGAGATATGTCCCCGCGAAGACCGCCGAGAATCCGATGGCGATGATGTTGGAGCAGATGTAGCCCCAGGCGCTGAAGAACCCGAGCGCGCGGCCCGCTCTCCCCCCGATGGCTCTCCTCGGGAACACGTAGATTCCTCCCGAGCAGGGATACAGCACCGTTAGCTTGGAGAGCACCAGGCCGTAGACCGCGAAGACGAGGGCCGCGATGCCCCAGCTCAGTATCGAGGAGGCTCCGGCCACGCATATCGTCACCCCCGAGATGGAAAGGATTGCGCTCCCGATGCAGGCTCCCACCACAAGCAGAGTGGCGGAGAGGGGGCCCATATATGTCTTGTCACGCGTCGACATAGTCGTAAAAGTGCGCAAAGATACACCAAAAATACGGTATTTGTCAAAAAGTTTCGTAAATTACGGAGTTAAACACCGTAGTATGAAAAGACTTGCCTCCCTTCTCGCGGCGGCCTCCGCTCTTGCCCTTGCCGCCTCCTGCTCCCCGAAGGAGCAGATTGCAGTCCCTGTGGACTTCACCCACGTCACCATCACCGACTCGTTCTGGAAGCAGCGTATCTGTGTCAACGAGACCGTGACCATCCCGCACGCCATCCTCAAGTGCTACGACGAGGGCCGCGTGGACAACTTCCTTGCCGCAAGCGGGAGGATTGACGGCCGGTTCAAGGGCAACTGGGGCTTCAACGACAGCGACGTCTACAAGGTCCTCGAAGGGATGGCATACAGCTACAGCGTGAGCAAGGATCCCTCGATGCTCTCGCAGATGGACACTCTTGTCTCCTGCATCGCCGCCGCCCAGCAGAGCGACGGATACCTCTACACTGCCTGGACCCTGAGGGCCCGCGACTACGCCGAGATCTACTGCACATACAAGGAAGAGCCCTACGACAACCTCATCCAAAGCCACGAATTCTACAATATGGGGCATATGTACGAGGCCGCCGTCGCGCACTACATCGCGACCGGGCAGAGGAACTTCCTGGATGTCGCGCTTAAGAGCGCCGACCACATATACGCCCTCTTCGGCCCTTCCGGACGCGAGGCCGCCCCTGGCCACGAAGAGATCGAGATAGGGCTTCTCAAGCTGTACGGCGTCACTTCGGACAAGCGATATCTCGAGCTTGCAAAGCTCTTTATGGACCGCCGTGGCCACGGCCTTCTGGGCGGACACTCATACTATCAGGACCATCTCCCCGTGACAGAGCAGAGAGAGGCTCTCGGGCATTCCGTGCGCGCCAACTACCTCTACACCGCGATGGCCCGGTATGCCGCTATCTCGGGCGATGAGGCATACATCGCCGCCGTCGACAGCCTGTGGAGCAACGTCACCTGCAAGAAGCTCTACCTCACGGGAGGTATGGGAGCATACTCCGACGGCGAGCGGTACGGCGACGATTACGACCTTCCCAACCGCTCCTACGCAGAGACCTGCGCCTCCATCGCGGGCGTCTTCTGGGCAAGGAATATGTTCTCTCTTCACTCTGACGCCAGGTACATAGATGTTCTGGAGCGCATCCTCTACAACGGCCTGATCTCCGGAATCTCTCTCGACGGGACGAAGTTCTTCTACCCCAACGTCCTGACTACCGAAGGAGGGGAGGGGTTCAACCGAGGGGACGTCTGCCGGTCCGAGTGGTTCGACTGCTCCTGCTGCCCGACCAACGACGTGCGCTTCATCTCCTCGCTCCCCGGCTATGTCTATGCTGTCCGGGGCAAGGAAGTCTTCGTCAATCTCTTCGTGCAGAGCGATGCCGCCTTCGACGTGGCAGGCAGGCAGATACAGATCTCTCAGCGGACCCTCTATCCCTGGGACGGTGAGGTGAGAATCACTGTCGGCTCCTGTGCAGACTTCGACCTGTGCGTCCGTATCCCCGAATGGGCTCAGGGAAGGCCTCTTCCCGGCGGCCTGTACAGCTATGTGGGAGGAGAGCAGGGGAGCTGGAGCATCGAAGTCAACGGAACTCCGGCAGAGTGCTCCCCCACAGACGGCTACTGCCATCTCAGCCGCAGGTGGAAGGCGGGAGACTGCGTGACTCTCAAGATGGATCTCAACCCCCGCGTCGTAGCGGCCAACCCCAATGTCGAGGCGGACAGGGGCAAGCTTGCCGTGGAGTGCGGCCCCATCGTCTACTGCGCTGAAGGGGTCGACAACCCCGGGGTGGACGTGCTCCGGAGCCATCTCAGCCGCTCTTCCACATTCACCAAGTCCGCCGCTTCCATCTCGGGCTGCGACCTTACGACCATCACCGCGGACGGCTCGCTGACCCTGATCCCGTATTACGCCTGGAGCCACAGGGGAGTGTCCGATATGACCGTCTGGATGGAGGAATAGCAAAACACTTTTTGTATATTTGCACCCTCTAAGACCAGATTGATATGGCGGATGGCAAATTCAACAGCAAAGTAGGGTCGATCCTCGCGCTTGCGGGGTCGGCGGTCGGACTCGGGAACATATGGCGGTTCCCCTATATGGTCAGCGAATACGGAGGCGCGGCATTTATCCTCATATATATTGTATGCATCGTGCTCGTGTCGCTGCCTATTATGGTGTCGGAGTTCATTGTCGGGCGCAGAAGCCGTCGCGGCGCGTTCGATGCCGTCCGTACGCTCTGCCCCGAGGCCCCCTGGAAGCACTACGGAGTGCTCGCGGTCTTCATCCCCTTCGCCACTCTCTGCTACTATATCGTCATCGGCGGCTGGACAGTCGGGTACCTTCTCCGCTCCGCAGCCGGAGGCTTCGCTCCCGGTATGGACCCCGCTCTGATCGAGGAAGGGTTCGGCGCATTCGTCAGCTCCCCTTGGATGCCTCTCGTGTCCACCTTCCTCTTCTTGCTGCTTACATTCGGCGTGATAATGATGGGAGTCGAGAAGGGCATCGAGAAATGCTCCAAGGTGATGATGCCGATGCTGTTTGTCATTATGATATTGATTGCGGTCCGCACGCTCACCCTGCCCGGCGCAGGGGGAGGAGTGGACTACCTGCTGCGGCCTGATTTCTCGAAGATAAGCCCCGAGGTCTTCCTCCGCGCGATGGGCCAGTCTTTCTACTCGCTCTCCATAGGGATGGGCATAATGATCACATACTCTTCCTATCTCCCCCCGAAGAGCAGCCTCCTCAAGTCTGCCGTCAGCACCGTGACCGCCGACTTCTTGTTCGCGCTGATTGCCGGCGTGGCCATCATCCCGGCGCTCTTCGCTTTCGGGATGCCGACCAGTCAGGGCACAGGCCTGGTCTTCAAGACTCTCCCCGTCGTGTTCACGATGATGCCTCTGGGGAGTGTCGTGGCCGTCATCTTCTTCTTCGCCGTGCTGCTCGCCGCCCTCACCTCGTCGATGTCGCTGTTTGAAGTCCCTGTGGGCTGGCTTATCGAGAGCCGTCATCTCTCTCGCCGCAAGGCCTGCGTCATCGTGCTCTTGAGCTCAGCCGCGATAGGCACTCTCTGCACTCTCTCCTTCGGCCCTCTCGCCGGCATTCATATCGGCAATCTCGGCATCTTCGACGCCTTCGACTACACCATCGGCAACTACCTGATGCCCTTCGCCGGCCTTGTGCTGGTCATCTTCGTGGGCTGGAAGATGAAGAGGAAGGACAAGATGAACGAGCTCTTCGGCGATGCCGCAAGCCCCTCGCAGACCGCCGTCTTCAAGTGCTTTGATTTCCTTATCAAGTTCGTCTCTCCCGCAGCCATCATACTGATTTTCTTGTCAGGAATATTACTTTAAATACTTATGAAAAAACTTATTGCAATCGCAGCTCTATCGCTGCTTTTCCTCGATCTCTCATTCGCTCAGATTCCCATCACCGGCTCCTGGTTCAAGAAGATGACCGTGATGGGCACAACCGTGTCCGACACCATCTCCTTCGACAACGACTCCAAGGGGCAGGCGACCAACAAGTTCTTCATCGACTTCAAGATGAACATACTCGGCATCAAGGCAAGCGGCCAGGCCGAGATGAACTTCACCGGGACATTTGTCGCTGAAGGCAAGAATCTGACAATCAACTGGGACACCGAGTCCGTCAGCCTCACCAGGACTCCTATGACGGTGACCTATATGGGCGAGACTATGGACGATGGCGACGAAAAGGAGTTCGATGAGATGATGGACGAGCTTGTCGGCGAGATCAAGACGGAGCTTGAGAAGAATCCTGTCGACGAGTATTACAATGTCAGCGTCAAGGGTGACAAGCTCATCCTTATGTCAAAAGACGAGAACGGCAAGCAGGAGACTGACAAATTCTCCAGGGTGAAGTAGCTACCCTACAGCCCCCTCCAGATAGAGAGCCAGTACTTGGCTTCAAGGTCGTTCCACTTCGACGCCGCCCTCTCGTAAGACTCGAGGGTGAACTTGTCGAGGTCTTCGGGCCTTGTGCTCCACGACGCCTTGAGCGAATCGAGGCGGCGGAAGGATTCGGACTCCAGAGCGCGCCTCTGCTCGAGGAAGCTGTCCTTGTTGGCGGTCCAGCGCACCAGCGAGAGACGGTTCGCGCGGCGGAACTGCCACAGGGCGCAGTCGGGGCGGTAGATGTCCTGCCCGCAGAGCTTGTATGGCTCCGGCACGTCGGTGCTGCCGCTGAAGATGGGTACTCTCGGGCTCTGGGCCGGGTTGTCCACGCTCATCCAGCAGGTGCCGCCGAGCCCTTCCGGAAGGCTGCCGTCGATCTGGATGACGTGCGAGTAAGCGCACCAGACCACCGAAGGGGTCCTGTGCGAGACTGCCGCTCCTTTCTTGAGACTGTTGAGCATATTGATCACTTCTGCGGTTATCCAGGGGTTGGCCGCCGGGTTCCTCCTGACCGTGCCGTCCTTGTCGGTGAAGAGCATATTGCGCGAGACATCCCAGTCGGTGCCCTCATACGTGCTCCCCAGGAGCTCGAAAACACGCTTCACATCCACCTTCTTGTCGGGCTTGACGCTGAGCGGAAGCTCGTCCATACCCCATTTGAGGCCGAGTGACGGAGCGAGATTGGAGAGGATGAAGAACTCGCGGTAGCTGTAATTGCGGCCGTCGCCGTAGCTGTCGTGGAATGCTCTCCAGAACGAGAACGGCGTCACTCCGTCCCAGAGTCCGTGCTCGAGAGCCACTGCCTCGAGGTTGTCGGAGCACAGGCAACTGGACTTGTCGCTGCGGTCTATCCGCCCGATTCTCGGGATGTTGGCAGACACGGCCACGTGGTCGTCCGGGATGCGCACCGCCACCCAGGCGGCACCCTTGGCCTTGCGCCCCACTCCGATGATCTCGAAGAACCAGGCTTCGCTCTTGTCCACCACGGTGAGGCACTCGCCCCCGTCGCCATACCCGTATTTCTGGGCAGTCTGCCCCATCATCAGCACCGCCTCGCGGGCAGTGGAGCATCTCTGGAGGGCAATGCGCTCAAGCTCCTCGATCATCAGCGGGCTGTCGGGGTTGCGCAGGGTGTCAGGACCGCCGAAGGTGGTCTCGCCTATGGCCACGTTGCACTCGTTGAGGCAGGGGTAGCCCGTGTTGATGTACTTGTATGTGTGCGCGGCTTCGGGGATCGTGAGGACCATCTTCAGAGGCGCCGTGTCGTCCGGACCGGAAGTCTTGGGAGACCCTTTGTATATCTTGTGAAGCGCTCCGGAAGGGTGGTCGGCGGCGCTCTCCATCGTGAACCAGGTCCGGTAGTGCCCGTCGCAGGTGTGGGAGGTGATGAGGGACCCGTCCGCAGACGCGTCCTTCCCGACAAGTATGCTTGTGCACGTGAGCTCGGTGAGCTCGTCCTCTGCCGCCGCAAACGATGCGGCGCCGGACACTGCAAGCAGGACCGACGCGACTAGAATGTACTTTCTGTTCATATCTTGAAAAGGTTACTGCTGCAAATATATTAATTTCATTTGAATTAAAAATTCCTTAATTTTGCGTCCCCTACGCTCCGGCAGACAGGAGCAGCCGCAGATGATGAGAAAATTATTCGCACTTGCCGTAATACTCGCGCTCTTTCCCGCAGCGACCCTCGCTCAGGCTTCATTCAATCTCGATCTTGAAGTCAGGGCCGAATGGGACAATGTCAGCACTCAGGGAGGAGGCGTCGACCACGATGCAAGCGGATTCCACGGCAGTATGGCCAATATCAAGATTTTCGGAGACTTGACCCCGGGGTTGCATTACCTCTACCGGCAGAGACTGACCGAGAAGACCTTCGACGGCAGGAGCCTTTTCGACAGCATCGACATGGCCCTGATTACATACGAGACGGCCCGATGGAGATTCGCTTTAGGCAAGAACGCCATCGCCCTCGGCGGATATGAGATTGACTCGACTCCGATAGACGAATATTGGTATTGCGACCATTCCAATGCCCTCAGCGGGTATCTTGTCTCGGTGGGGGCCACGTATAAGTTCGACAGGCATCAGATGCTTACTCTGCAGCTGAGCCAGAGCCCGTATAGCAGACTGGACGGCAAGCCTGCCGATATGTATGCCGTCAACCTGATGTGGACCGGAAGAGTGCTCCCGAAGTGGGAGACAATCTGGTCGGCCAACTTGTTGCAGCAAGACCTCGACGGGCATTGTATCGACTACCTGTCGCTCGGCAACAGGCTCGTCATAGGCCCGGGGCACACCCTCGACGTGGACTTTATGTGGAGAGGGCTCGTCGCGATGCCTGCCCGCGGCCTCAAGGCCGGGTTTGACTTCAGCGGAGTGGTCAAATACGGGTTCCGGATGTCTGACTATCTCGAACTGCAGTGCAAGCTCACCCGCGACCGCAACTCCGGTGTCGGCATCGACCTGCTGCTCCCCGATGGGGCGGACAGCTGGACTTTCGGAGGCGGCCTGTGCTGGTATCCGAAGGGGACAACGCTCTGGAGGGTCTTCGCTATGGCCGGCAAGGCTGTAGACAACGGCACCGCTTCGGTCGCTTATGCGTCGTCTCCGCTCCGTCTGATGATAGGTACAACCTGGAAGGTAAATATGTGTCACTGATGAAAAAGTTTCTTTTAACCCTATTCTTGTCCGTCGCTCTTGCACTGCCCTTGTCGGCGCAGTGGAGCATAGGCCTTCACGGAGGCGCCGACTACAACTCGATGGTCCGTTCGTCCTTCTACACCTCGCAAACCTTTGAGGGCAGGACCGGCTTGTCGGCAGGCATCTTCTCGGGATATATGTTCAAGGAGTGGCTGGGCCTGCGCTTCGGCGCCGACATCCTCCAGAAGAACTACCGGACCGTCTACAACAGTTCCGAGATGCTTAAGGCCGGCTGCCACGAGGACTTCTGCAACACATATCTCCAGATTCCGGTGATGGCCGATTTCCGCATCGGATTCTCGAAGCGTGACCTGCATTTCCTCTGCGGCGTCTATGGCTCCTGCTGGCTGTCATCCCGGGAGAGCGGCACAATCAATCACGTGGGTCTCGACCCCGACGACGATGCCGACATCCACGGCGCCTCGTTCGAGAACGAGAAGGTGGAATTCAACTCCACGCGTGACAGCCGTTTGTGTTTCGGCGTCCTCGGGGGCATCGGTTTCGAGCGGGCTCTTTCGAAGCACTGGTCCCTCAGCGTGGAGGCACTCTACTGCTACGACCTCTCCAGCCAGACCAGGGACTATATGTCCTTCAAGGACCCCAGGTACAACAACACCATCGATTGCCATTTCGGCGTAAGCTACAAATTCTGAAAGAGATATGAAGAAGATACTCTTTGCCGCCTCTCTTGCCCTCGCTCTGCTCTCCTCCTGCCGCGAGAAGGCTGATTATGTCGCTAATCCTTATCTGTATGAGCACACGGGCACCCTCGACGCCTCGTACCGTCATCAGTTCGAGTCCATCTGGCAGGGCATCAACAGCGGCTATGCCTTCTGGGACGTGGAGACCATTGACTGGGACGCGCGCTACAGCGAGTATTCCCTTAAGCTCGCCTCTCTTGAAGGCGCCACGGAAGACGGCTCCATCAGCGACGAAGACCTTCAGGCTTTCTATGAGGGCCTCTGCGGCGACCTCATAGACCACCATATGGCCCTCGCGGTGAAGAACCTCTCCACCGGGAGCCTTATCTGGGTGACTCCCGGAGACAGCGAGGTCGCAAAGCGCTCATACTATCACGCTCCGCTTAATCTGAGCGCCGCAGCGGAAGATCTCTCGAATATCTCTTCGGTCCTGAGCGGAGTCACCGTCGAGGATGGCATCGCCGCCACCGCGACCACCGACGGGGGCGCGACCGAGGTGATATCCTGTCTTATCAAGCTTCCGGACGGGCGCTATATCCCTTATCTGTGGCAGAACGGATACGACATAAACGAAATCCTTCCTATGCTTGCAGGGTTCGACCCCGCTCCCGATCCTGACACTGACCCTGAGGGATATTACACCTATCTTGCAGGGATGGCGATCGACAACTATTTCACCTGGGTCTGCGGCGATCCTGCCGAGGGCGGCATCCCCGACGCTCAGCTTGCCGGCATCATCCTCGACAACCGCTCCAACGGCGGCGGGATTATGCTGGATATGAACTATGTGGTGGGCTTGTATCTCACCGCTCCCGCGACCGTGCTCGAGACGCGCTGCAAGAACGGAGTGGGGCGCCTCGACTACGCTCCCTGGGTTCCGTCCGACGCCCGCCCCAACAATATTTACCCTGTCAGAGACATCACCTCCAAGAATATCCCTTATGTCATCCTTCAGGACTGCCACTCGCTCAGTATGGGCGAGCTGTCGGGCCTGGGGTGCCGCGCGGCTCTCCCCACTTCGCGCATCATCGGCGAGCGCAGCTACGGCGGTCAGGGCTCCCTCACCCCGTCCCTCACCCCCGTCCTGAACTACGGCAGCTTCGGCGACCGGGCATCAACCGACGGGCATTATGTCTATATCGTCAACTACGCCACCCGCATCCCCGGCGGGGAGATTCTTGAGGGTAGAGGCACCGAGCCCGATGTTGAGGTGCTCGTAAACGAAGTCGGCACCATCGGTCAGCTCAAGGCCGGCATAGAATATATCGCCGGCAAATAGCTGACAAAAATTTTGCAGACATCAAATTTATTCTTATATTTGCATCCGCTTTCGGGGGATTAGCTCAGTTGGTAGAGCGCTTGCATGGCATGCAAGAGGTCAGGGGTCCGAATCCCCTATTCTCCACTTCCGCAACTTGTCTTGCATTCCTTGTGGTGCGTTGGCCGAGTGGCTAGGCGCAGGTCTGCAAAACCTGTCACAGTGGTTCGATTCCGCTACGCACCTCTTAAAGAGGCTGACCCTTTTCGGTCAGCCTCTTTGACGATTTGAAGCGGAGCTTCTTTAGCAGATCTCGATCTGGCGGGATGCGGGGACCTTGGTCACGACTTCCTTCTTTGGAAGGGTGATGGTGAGTACTCCGTCATTCATTGCGGCTGCGATGGCCTCGATGTTGACTTCCTCCGGAATCACGAAGGTCTGCTGGTAGGATGCGTATGAGAACTCCCTGCGAAGATAATTCTTCTTCTCCTCTTTCTTCTCGTCCTTCTTCTGGAGGCTGATTACAAGTTCGTTGTCGTTCTCGAGACGCACGTTGAAATCGTTCTTCGTCATGCCCGGAGCCGCCAGCTCGAGGGTATAATCCTTCTCGTTCTCGATGACGTTGACGGCAGGAGAAGCGAACTGCTTTGCGGGGGTGATCCATTCTGGCTCACCTGCAAAAGTATGGGTTTGTCAATCCGATCAATCGGTATTAAGCACTACGATGAGCGGCAGCTCGGCCCCGTTTTAGGGAGTTAGGGAAGCCAATCGGCCTCCCATTGCCCTCGAGGGCATATTGCCATCCCTATCTCCGCCGGGAAA
>R18__coassemble_1193_pt1 | contig 72687 bp, 58 predicted proteins | sample R18__metabat2_high_PE_016 | metagenome-assembled genome bin R18
CGCCTTATGATGGACCGTATCATCTTCCTCGGTGTCCCCATCGACGATGATGTGGCAAACATAATTCAGGCGCAGCTCCTTTACCTTGCATCTGTCGATGACAAGGCGGACATCTCACTGTATATCAACACGCCCGGCGGCCAGGTGACGAGCGGGCTCGGCATCTACGACACGATGCAGCTCATAAGCCCTGACGTCGCCACCATCTGCACGGGTATGGCCGCCAGTATGGGCAGCATCCTGCTCTGCGCAGGAGCTCCCGGCAAACGCTCGGCTCTCCCCCACTCCCGCGTGATGATTCACCAGCCTCTTGGCGGAGTGCAAGGGCAGGCTTCGGACATTCTTATCGAAGCGAAGGAGATAGAGAAGACCCGAGCCGAACTCTGCCGAATCATTTCCGCGCACTCGGGACAGCCCTACGAGAGAGTGTTCTCCGATGCCGACCGCAACTTCTGGATGAGCTCAAAAGAGGCTCTGGAGTACGGTATGGTTGACAGAATCCTCTCGAAAAGTCAGGACAGAGCGACGCTCTAGATCAATGGTTTACCATTTTCCTCGGCATACATCTTCTCGAAGATTCCGCGAAGCCCGGGTTCGTCCTTGATAATGGCGCGAAGCTCCTGAAGCCGCGCGGCATTCGGGGATTCCGGGATCCAGAGCTTGAGGTATCCCCCCTCAGCGTACTTCTCGTGAAGATGTTCAAGAGCCCTCTCCCAATGGCCCTCCTTGTCCTTGTCGGGATAGTGTTTGAGTCCATACTGGATTGTCCTGCGGATGACTGTATCGGGAGCAATCTGACGGTCTGCCTCCGCGATTATCTTCCCGTAGATGCTTCGGGGCTCGTTCCCTGACGAAGCCCTGTGGTCTTCCGCGGCCTGGGCGACAATCTCGATCTCCTCTTCCGTGAACCAACGGCGAAGATTCCGGTCGGAGCGTACAATCCTCCCGGAAGCCAGATGATGCGTCTGCCTGTCCTCACAAAGGCCGGTATCGTGGTAGGCAGCCGCTGTATAGACAATCCTCGGGTCGAGGTCGTAATGCTCCAGCAGAGAGGCTGCCTGATTGATGACAGCTTCAGCGTGGTCCCTGCGGTGGCCCTTGTCGAAGGAGTCGTAACGGGGGATAATCTCCGCCTCGATGTATTCCCGAAGGTCCGAAGGGATTTTCTTGAAACTACTCATTGCTTTCCAGCGCTTTGAACCCTGTCAATCAATTTTCTCCTTCTTTCGGAAAATTCCGCAAATTTGCGTCAAGAGGATTCTTGACCTGCAGCCTGACGCTGCAAGGCTCGAGAAGCGGAGAGGTAAACGTGAGAAGGACTTCTCCCGGGGTGCCGCAGCCCCGGACATATGCGAGCAGGCGCCCCTGGTAAACGCGCCTTACACCAAGCTTGTAGTCAGACACGTCGGTGTTGCTGCCGGACTCCAAACCGAGGAGCGCGGCCGGGCCTTCAACGGTGCAACGCACTTCGTTGTCTGCGAGATTGACCGGGACTCCGTCCTCATCTACCACCTCCACGACAACGTGGGCCACATCGTCCTTGCCGAGGGCGAGCTTGTCCGAAGAGGCTCGGAGGGCGTAGGGGCGAAGAGATGTTCTGATATTGCGGGAGGCGGTGACATTGCCTTCGGGGTCGAGAGCTTCAGCCGTGAGGGTACCCGCAGCATACGGGACCTTCCATACCAGACACCCTTTGGCGTCGTCATACGGGAGGGTTTCTCCGACCTGAACGCAGTTCAGGAGCAAGCGCGCCTGAGCCGCGTTGGTGTATACGGTAACCCGCACTTCGTCGCCTTCGGAGTAGTTCCACGTCTCCTCATTGCCGCGGCCGGTGCCGATATAGCAGACCGGCTCATCGCACCACATAGCTGCACGCGCGCGTCCGCCCGCCTTCACGAAGCCCCTGAAGTCAAGCATACCGGAGCCGAAGCCGCGGGACGGCCACGGTCTGGATTCACCAAGATAATCCAGGCCGGTCCATATGAACTGGCCGAAGATGTGCTCGTTGTCCCTGACGGCCTTCCACTTGTCGTATCCGGCGGTGTTCTCCGAGCCATAGATGATCCTCGTCGGGTATTTTTCGTGATCCTTGCCGTAGCGGGACTCGGTGTAGTTGTAGCCGACGACGTCGACGGCCTCGGGATATCCGGTCTGGTTGGACATCACCACTCCGGCAAGGGCGCCTGTGACGGGGCGGGAAGTGTCTACGGAACGCACGCAGGAGGCGAGTCTCTTCGCAATCGCGCCTATCCTCATAGCGCTCGGGGCGTCAGGCCGATATCCTCCGGAAAGAGGCTGGGTAAACTCCAGGCCGTCCCCGTCGAGGATAGGGTGCGAGTACGGGTCGTTCGGATAATCCACCTCGTTGCCGATACTCCAGAGGAAGACGCAAGGGTGGTTGCGGTCGCGACGGACCATATCCGTGAGGTCTTTCTCACCCCACTCGGAGAAGAAATCGTCCGTACCGTCAAAGCCCGGGGTGCCGACGTTCCAGCCTTCCAGCCATTTCTTCTTGGGGAATTCCCATTCATCGAATGCTTCGTCCATCACCAGCAGGCCAATCTTGTCGCAGAGGTCGTAGAATGCGGGGGCCTGCGGGTTGTGGCTCGTGCGGATGGCGTTGGCGCCGATGGCCTTGAGGTTCTCGAGGCGCCTGTGCCATACGTCGTCGGGGACGGCCGAGCCGAGGACTCCGGCATCGTGATGCAGGCAGACGCCCTTTACCTTCATCCACCTTCCGTTGAGGGCAAAACCCTTGTCGGCGTCGAACTGCAAGGTGCGGATGCCGACCGGGATGACTGCCTTGTCAAGGACTTCCCTGCCGGCCACGAGCGACACCTCCAGAGAATACATATACGGATCATCGATATCCCAAAGATGCGGACGGGGCAGCTTCAGATTGATTGACTGCTTCGCGGCCGCCGGTGACGATGCCTTCGCCACAGTCTCCCCTTCGGCATCCTTGAGGCGGAGCTGCACCATGCTGCCCTTGGCGAGAGGTCCTTCTATTTCGGAGCTCACCTCTATCTGAGCCTGCGAGGAAGTCACCACGGCAGCGCTGTAGCCTATGCCCCACTGGGCGAAATGTGTATTGCCGGCCTGGATGAGATGGACGTTGCGGTATATGCCGGAGCCTGTGTAGAAGCGGGAATCAGCATATCTGGAGTGATCCACCTTGACGGTGATGATGTTGTCTCCATCCCTGTCGAGGTACGGAGTCATATCGTAGAGGAATGAGGCATATCCGCTCGGCCGGAAGCCCAGCAGGTGGCCATTCAGATAGACGCTGCTGCGGTTGTAGATGCCTTCGAAATAGATATAGGCCTTCTCCCCGGTGATATCCTTCCCGCTAAACGTCTTGCGGTACCATCCGATGCCGGCAGGAAGGTAGCCGGTGCAGCTGGCCAGATACGGGCTGAGGTGCTGCTCCACAGACCAGTCGTGAGGGAGGGTCACTTCCTGCCACTGGCCGCTCTCCGGGTTGTCTCCGAGATGGAAGAGCCAGGAATCATTGAACTTGACGGCATCGCCGAAGGATACCTGCGCAGACATCATCCGGCACATTGCCAGAAGGAAAAGAATGATCGGAAGTTTCTTTTTCATAGAGTTCTTTTCACAAATATTGTTGATTTGCTTTGATCCACTCTTCCCACAAGAGGTACGGGATGTCAAATCCTCCTTCAATCTGAGTCCCGAGTCCGCCGGTGAAGCGGGGATTGCATTCCAGAAAATAGAGTTTGCCGTCAGGAGCGAGTCTGAAATCCATACCGCAGACTCCCTGGTAGTCAAGATGATTCAAAATCTTCACGGCAATCTCCTGAGCCTGCGGGCAAGAAATGAGTTCACGCTCCGCCGACGGCCCCTGCGTCTGGCTGCGAGCGAGAGAGCGGTAGCAGGAAGACCTGAAGAATGAGCCGACCCGGATGCAGTCTATGCTTACGTCCTGTCCCGCCACGTATTGCTCAATCAGGAATGGCGCTCCCCTCTCGTGAGTGATGAGATTGTCAAGAGCGCTCAGTGTCCACGGCCTGTGCACTCCGCTCCCTCCGAAGCTCGAGTCCCTCTTGAAGATGAGGTCCATCCCCTCACGGCACTCTTCTCTGTGGTAGATGCGCGGCTGACACACTCCGAGTTCGGAGCAGAGAGCAGACGAGCGGACCTTGCTGCTCAAAAGGTCGATTGTCTGAGCCTTGTCGACCGCAATCGGAGAACTGATCGCAGACTTGAGCCTCGATGCGGAGCGCATATCACCGACAGGTATCACCAGACGCGGCTCGTACGAGCTCACCGCCTTGGCGAGCCCCCGGGAATACCCGCTGAAATCCTTCAGGGTGTTCTGCGGGAAATCCACGCGTCTAACCTCCAGACCGTGACGCACAAGGCACTTCTCGGCGTCGGGCCCTATTGTGCCCATCGCGCCGAACAGGAGGACGTCGCAGCCGTAAAGTCTCATAATGACCATAAATATAGTCTTTTTTTCCTATATTTGTTTCCACTATGAAAGCAGCATCCCTTATACTTCCAATCCTGCTCGCGACATCCTGCGCCGGCACCGGCGACAGACCGGCAGCCGATTTCTCCCCGACTGCGATTCCCGGAGCGGAGCAGCATATGACCGGAGCATACACAGCCCAGAGAGAACCGAGTGAGGAGGAAGTCTCGCTCCTCGGCCAGGTCGCGGGAGACGAAAATCTCCTCCTCACGCCCCTTTCAGTCGCCACACAGGTGGTTGCCGGACTTAATTACAAGTTCTGGTGCCGCTACGAAGACCGCTCCGACGGGACATACGGCAACTGCTGGGTTGTCATCTACAAAGACTTGCAAGGCAACACCTCTCTTACAAGCATCAAAAAAGAATAACAGTCAAATCAAGTCCAGAATCTCGGGGAAGCAATCAATCATATGGGTCGGATGTGCGCTCGAGAGTTGCTCCAGGGAGTGATTGCCATAGGTGACTGCGATGGTGCGGCACCGGGCGCTTGAACCCATCATCACGTCGAACGTGGTGTCACCCACCACAAACACATCATCGGGCTCGAGCCCCATCCTTTCCAACAGCGAGAGAACCATATCCGGAGCGGGCTTGGAGGGGAACTTGTCAGATGCCGTCACAACTGCCTCAAAACAGTCCCACAGGCCGTATCGGGAAAGGATGCTCTCAAGAGAATTCCTGCCGCGTGATGTGCAGATTGCAAGGCGAATTCCGCGCCTTCTGAGCTCAAGAATCGTCTCGGCAACAGATGGAAACATCTTTATGTGTGTCAGTTCGAAGGTCGGGAACAGCCTTCGGTAAGTCTGCACGCCCACTTCGACCTCTTCGTCGGGAAGATTCCCCAGCAGACGTATGCTGTCAGCAAGCGGTAGGCCTATCGTCTGACGTATCGACTCGTCTTCAGGGACCTTGAGCCCGAGTTGCCTAAAGGTCTCTTTCATAGTGAGGACAATGCCCGGAGCAGTATCCGCGAGCGTACCGTCAAAATCAAACAGAAAAGCCTTAGTCATAAAATTCGGACACGGGGAAGGCACGGGGCACAAGAAATCACTTCATCGCAACATTCTCCCTCGAAAGGGCATCATTGCTTCACGCCGTAGCTTCGCGAGGGGTTGTAGAAGACAGAGGGGTTGGTCTCGGAAATCTGCAGCAGCTCGGCCCACTTCGTCTTCTTGCTGAAGTCTGAGGAAGACGCGAAATTAACGAAGGCCTGCCTGTAATACTCAAGCTCGTCGTCGGTGTAGTCCTCAGGCAGGTCGCCGCCAGCGATGAGGGAGCTCACGATTGCGCTGCCGTTGATGGGATGCTCGTATGACCAGGGCACGAAGGCGTCCTTGCTGAGCGAATACAGATTGGTGGTGACCGACGTGTGGAGGTAAGGGTCGTCGTAGCCGGTATTGCTCTTGGTGCAATTGATATAGGCCATATCCTTCACGACATTGAGATAGCTGTCGCGAAGACCCTCGAGCTTCGTGAGGGTGGCGGGGTCGTGCTTGAGAGTGAAGAGGCCGTCGTCTTCGTAGGCCGCGCAGTACCTGGCCATAAAGTCATAGACCTGGAACTGCGACGTGGATGTGCCTTCAAGCTCGATCATAGCCTCGATTGTCTGCTCCGTAATGTCGCCGTCATCCAGGGCCTTACGGATCTCCTGCCACTGCTCGACCCCTTCGTCATCAGCGTCGGAGTTGCACAGGCAGTCGTTCACGGCGCAGGCGAGGGCGCTTTCGCCAAGTACGTTCGCACTGAGGTCAATGGCTGTCTGCACGAACTGGGCGACGATATTCTCGGCAGCCTCGGCCTTGGAAAGGTCATAGAATCCGAACGACGTGACATTCTCTCCTTCATTGGCGGCCACATAGGCATCGACCACGTTCTGGTATGCGGACCTGAGGCCGGAGAGGTCGCTGCCGATCTTGGAGAGGTTCTTCACGATATGCTGCAGGATGTCGCCTGTGGTCACCTCGGCCGAGAGCATCGCGTACTGGAAGGACTTGCGATATTCCGCGATGTTCTCCTGAGTAGCCATGATGCAGGCGTCTGTGACAAAGGTGCAGAAATCAACTCCGCCCTTTTTGACGCCCCTCAGAAGTGTGGAAGCTCCGAGGGGAGGATAGGGGTCGCCGTCGGTGCTCTCGTCGCCGTAGCCTATGGCCTTGGAGTCTACGGTGTCGGACCAGATCTCGTCAATATAGCTGTAAGCGCCGCCGTGGTTGGCAACCACCAGAGTGTAGTGGGCCGCGTCAGGATATTCTTTTTTCATTATGCCGATGCACTTCGCGAGATAATCGGACGTGTTGAAGACTACGTCGGCATTGTCCATAAGCGTGACGTCGGTGACCTTTTCGAGAGTTTTGAAGGAAAAGTCCTTGACATCCGCGGCGGTCAATGAAGAAATCCTGTTGACGTCTGAGGTGAAATGAAGGATACCGGGGTAATCCTTGTAGAACGAAGGCGAGGGCTTGAAGAACGCGCTTATGGCAACGTTGGTGATGTTGTTGTCGGCAATGACATCGTATGTATACAGGAGGTCCTTGATCTGATCCTCGTCAAGATTGCCTCCGCCCACGGTGTAATACATTACAACGTGGTCGATTTTGACGGGTTCGACTGGTTCTGAAGGAGTGTCTTTGGTGCATCCGGACGTGAGCGCCAGGATGCCGGCTGCGGCGATTGTCGCCAGGAATCTTTTCATATGCAAGTTATTTGTATTTGATTCAAGTTCAGGGGCCCGGCCGGGGGTGATTCTGCGGCCGGGCTGCAAAGTTAATATTTTTGCGGAAAATGGGCCACAATCCCCCGATTATTCTCTGAATTTTTGCTCAAGGTGGATGAATGGTAAAAACTTTTACTATATTTGCACCTTAAAAAATTTGTTAGCGCTTTTACTGTATGAGAGTGAACGGTATTCAGCAGGTGGGAGTAGGCACCTGCGATTTCAGGAAGTCGTGGGACTGGTTCATCAGGAACTTCGGCTTCGACGTGAAGATTCTTGAAGACGACACGGTGGCCCAGAGGATGCTCCCCTACACCGGCGGCAAGCCCCGCAAGCGCCACGCGTGCATAGCGGTAAACCTCAACGGAGGAGGTGGCCTCGAGATCTGGCAATATTCGGAGCGGGAGCCTCTCGCGCCGGCATTCAGGCCGATGATAGGCGACCTCGGCATCTTCGCGGCCAAGGTCAGATGCCGCGACATCCAAGCCGCCGCGGCAGGACTGGAAACTGGCGGGACGACCACCGGACAGACGCCCGATGGGAAGCCGTGCCTCTACACCGAAGACCTGTACGGCAACATCTTCCAGCTCGTGGCAGACGATTACGTCTTCGTGAAGCAGAAAACTCCCGTGGGAGGCGTCTGCGGAGCTATGGTGGGAGTATCGGACATTGACCGCGCTGTGGAATTCTACTGCGGGATCATCGGGTACGACACCATCGTGTACGACCTCACCGGGACATTCGAGGACTGGAAAGACCTCCCGGGAGGGACCGGGAGATACCGCAGGGTGCTTCTCTCCAACTCCAAAGCGGTGACAAGCCCCTTCGGAGGGCTTTTCGGCCCCAACACCCTCGAACTGGTCCAGGCGCTGGACCGGGTGCCCCGCAAGATCTACGAAGGCCGTTACTGGGGCGACCCCGGATTCATCCAGATATGCTACGACGTGACCGGAATGGACGAATTCGGCCGCCATTGCGCCGCCAAGGGCCATCCCTTCACTGTCGACAGCTGCCCCTCCGAAGGCGAAATCTTCGATATGGGCGAAGCCTCCGGCCGCTTCACCTACATCGAAGACCCCGACGGGACACTTCTCGAATTCGTGGAGACCTACAAGGTCCCCGTGGCGGGGAAGCTCGGCTGGTTCATAGACCTGCGCAAGCGCAATCCCCTCAAGCCACTGCCCAAATTCCTCTTCCGCGCAATGGGACTCATATCAAGACAAAAAATACAGCAATGACAGACATTTTTGAGAAAATCCGCAAATCCAGCGGCGGTCCGATAGGACAGTACAGGGAGAAGGCCGACGGCTACTTCGCATTCCCCAAACTCGAAGGTGAGCTCGGCCCACATATGAGATTCAACGGCTCCGAAGTGCTATGCTGGAGCCTCAACAACTACCTCGGCCTGGCCAATCACCCCGAAATCAGGAAGATCGACGCCGAAGCAGCGGCCCGCTGGGGTATGGCATACCCTATGGGAAGCCGTATGATGACCGGGCAGACCGCCCTCCACGAGAAGCTGGAGAGAGAGCTCGCCGACTTCGAGAAGAAGGAGGCCGCGTTCGAGTTCAACTTCGGCTACCAGGGCATAGTCTCCGCCATCGACTCCCTGCTGGGAAGGCAGGATGTCGTGGTGATAGACGCCGAGGCCCACGCGTGCCTGATCGACGGCGTGCGGCTCCATTTGGGCAAGGTCTTCAAGTTCAAGCACAACGACATAGCCTCCTGCGAGCAGAAGCTCAAGGTGGCGACACGCGAAGCCGAAGAGTCCGGCGGTGGAATCCTCGTCATAACCGAGGGAGTCTACGGGATGACCGGCGCCCTGGGCATCCTCGACCAGATCGCTGCCCTCAAGAAGAAATACGACTTCCGCATCCTCATCGACGACGCCCACGGCTTCGGAGTGATGGGCCCCACCGGCCGCGGCACCTCCGAGCACTTCGGGGTGATGGACGAGATAGACCTCTACATCGGCGCCTACGCCAAGTCGATGGCCACCATCGGCGGATTCATCGCGGGTCCCAAGGACATAATCAACTTCCTCCGCTACAATATGCGCTCGCAGATGTATGCCAAGAGCCTCCCGATGCCTATCGTGGAGGGGTGCCTGAGGCGCCTCGAGATAATCCGCAGCGCAGAAGGCGACGCCCTCAGAAAACATCTCTGGGAGGTGACCCGCCGCCTGCAGAGCGGATTCCGCTCTCTGGGCTACGAGATCGGCCCCGCCGAGGCCTGTGTGACCCCGGTCTATCTAAAATGCGGCATCAACCAGGCCACCAACATCGCGGTGGACCTCAGAGAGCACTACCACATCTTCTGCTCGATAGTCACCTACCCCGTGATTCCTCCCGGGATGCTGATTTTCCGCATTATCCCCACCGCGGCGCACAGCATAGAAGATGTGGACCGCACCCTTGACGCCTTCAAGGACATCAAGGCGAGGCTGGAAAGCGGCGAATACGACCACGAGATGCCGGATATGGCGCTCATTAAATAAGGTATGGGCGCTGTCTGGATAACTGGAGCCTCCTCCGGGATCGGCAAGGCCTGCGCGCTGCGCTACGCCTCTATGGGGCGCAGCCTCGTGCTGACATCCTCCTCGCGCCCAAAGCTCGAGGCCGTCGCCGCGGAGTGTCTGAGCCTGGGCGCCCCCGAGGCGAGAGTACTCCCCTGCGACTTCCGCAATCCTGAGGGTCTGGAAGAACTCGTCAGAGAGGCCTGGCGACTCTGCGGCAGAATCGACATACTCTTCTGCAACGCCGGAGTGAGCCAGCGCACGACCGTGCTTGACACCTCGATGGAGACTGTCCGCGAGCTGATGGAGATAAACTTCTTCTCCCCCGTGCGGATGGCCGGCGCCATACTTCCGCTTATGCTCGAGGCGGGCGGCGGCACGATAGCGGTGACCACCAGCATAGCCGGACGCTTCGGCTTCCCGCTCAGATGCGCCTACTCCTCATCCAAGCACGCGCTCTACGGCTTCTTCGAGACCCTGCGCGCCGAATATTATTCCAAAGGCATACGCGTGACTCTGGTCTGCCCGGGCAGAGTCCGCACCGACATATCCCTGAATGCACGCGACAAAGGCGGGCTGCCACACGGAGTGATGGACTCCGGTCAGGCCGGCGGTCTCCCGCCCGAGAAGGCCGCACGTCGCATAGTCAGGGCCATCGGACGAGGCCGGAGAGAAGTCCTCGTCGGAGGGAGCGAACTGCTGATGGTACAGATAAAACGATTCTTCCCCGGCCTCTGCGCCTGGATCGGAAGACACATCAAAGCAATATGACATTCACACCCACAAAGTACCGCCTGACCAACGTCGGAGACGGTCACGAATTCGACGACAAGGGCTGGACCCTTGCAGACCCCGCAGGCGGAGAGCCCTCACTTGTGAGAGCAGTCTACGAAAATAAAAAATTTACACCCAGGGACGACCTCGACGGCCTGTACCGCTACGCCGAATGGCTCCCCGTAAGCCGTGCCCTCAAGGGCTCCTGCGCGCCTGTCACCTACAAGTCCAGAGGCCTTGCCAGGCATCTCGGCCTCGAGAACCTCTACATAACATTCAGCGGCTGGTGCCCCCGGATCGGCGCCAGGTTCAAGACCTGCTCCTTCAAGGAGACCGAGGCCTACAGCGTGCTCGCACGCCTTCCCAAGGGCGAGAAGCGGACCCTGGTGGTCCAGAGCGCGGGCAACACGGCCAGAGCCTTCGCGCAGGTCTGCTCCGACAACAAGATCCCGGTGGTGATCTGCGTGCCCGAGGACAGCCTTCACGACCTGTGGTTCCGCCGCAAGCTCCACAAATGCGTGAAGCTGGTCGCCGTGCCTCACGGCTGCGACTATTACGACGCCATCGCCCTGGGCGAGAAACTGGCAACTGACCCTTCGTTCCTGCTGGAAGGCGGCGCGAAGAACATAGCGCGCCGTGACGGGATGGGAACAACCATTCTCAGCTTCGCGGAGGCGGCAGGACGCATCCCCGACGCCTATTTCCAGGCCGTGGGTTCCGGCACCGGCGCCATCGCCGCGTGGGAGAACGCTCAAAGGCTCGAGGCCGACGGGCGCTTCGGCGCCAACAACATGAGGGTCTACGTGGCCCAGAACGAGCCGTTCACCCTGATGTACGACTCCTGGAAGGCAGGCTCGCGCGAGCTGCTGCCCCTTGACCCCGTGACGGGGCGCAGGCAGGCCGAGATCATCCTCGCCAAGGTGCTCTCCAACCGCAAACCGCCATACAGCCTCGCCGGAGGTCTGTACGACACTCTGAAGCAGAGCGGCGGCGACGTCTACCTAGCCGACAACAACGACATAATGTACTGGATGATGCAGTTCCGCAACCTCGAAGGCTACGAGCTCCTGCCCGCCTCGTGCGTTGCCGTGGCGGCGCTCTCCAAGGCCGTTGGCGAGGGCGCAGTCGCGAAAGACGAATACATAATGCTCAACTGCACCGGCGGAGGCACGCTGGGGGCGATGAGCAAGGGCTTCGTGTTCAAGGAGCCCGACCTCGTTCTGGCGCCCGACGCCCCCGCGGCGGAGGTAATAAGCGCCGTCAAGGCTCTGCTGAAATAAACCCTGATTCTACTAAAACCTGATAAAATGAAAGCAATTTTCAAATCCGAGGACTGGCTCGCGGTCCTGCTCGGCTTCGCTGTGATAGCCGCGGGATGCATCGCAGTCCTCACCGGAGCGTTCGACTTCTCCGCGCTTAAGTTCAGCACCTGGAACTTCACCGACACTCCCCCTGTCATCTCCTGGGGCAAGCTCGCCCTCACATTCGCCGTCCTCGCGGTCGTCTTCTGCGGAGGGGCGGCCCTGCTGGGCATCCCGCTGAAGAAGTACGCTCCGGCGTTCGTCGCTCTCTTCGCCCTGGCGGTGCTGGTCCGCTTCATCAGCGCCGAGTTCACCCTCAACCGATACCTTGAATGGGCGTTCTGGGCGCTTATTGTCGGCCTTCTGGTGTCCAACACCGTGGGCACCCCCGACTGGCTCAGGCCTGCAGTGAAGACTGAGTTCTACATCAAGACCGGACTTGTGACAATGGGATTCTCCGTCCTGTTCTCCAACATCGCCAAGTTCGGCCTCTACGGCCTGGGCATAGCCTGGATCGTGACCCCCATAGTGATAATATTCATGTGGTGGTTCGGCACCAAGGTGCTGAAGATCGACAACAAGCCACTGGTCATCACCCTCTCCGCGGCCACATCCGTCTGCGGCACAAGCGCCGCCATAGCCACAGGAGCGGCGTCGAACTGCAAGAAGACCGACCTGACGATGGCAGTGTCGATCTCCATCATCTTCACCGTACTGATGATGGTCTTCGAGCCGATGATAATCAAGGCCTGCGGGATGAGCCAGCTTATGGGCGGCGCTCTGATCGGAGGCACCGTCGACTCCACCGGAGCTGTGGTCGTTGCCGGCACTGCGCTCGGGCAGGAGGCACAGACGGCGGCGGTCCTGGTCAAGTCCATCCAGAACATCCTCATCGGCTTCATAGCCTTCTTCGTGGCGCTCTTCTTCGCCACGAGGGTCGACGCTACCGCAGGCCGCAAGGTAGGCGCGGGCGAGATCTGGACCCGTTTCCCCAAGTTCATAATCGGATTCTTCGCCGCTTCGCTGCTGGCATCCTTCGTCGTGGAGCCCCTCTGCGGCGCAGATCAGGTGAGCGCGATCAACAAGGTTCTCGACCAGTACAAGAACTGGGCTTTCGTGCTCGCGTTCGTGAGCATAGGTCTGGACACCAACTTCAAGGAGATTATCCGTCAGATGCACGGCGGCAAGGTCCTCTGGCTCTACGTGGTCGGCCAGACCTTCAACATCGGCCTCACTCTCTTCGCCGTCTGGGCGCTCCTGAGCGGGACCTTCTTCCCTGTCCCGGTGCTCAACTGATGAGAAGGAGTGTACTGAGGGCGGCGTCCATCGCCCTGGGCGCGGGTGTTGCGGCTGCGGCCGTGGTCATAATGGCCAGGGGCGCGGGGCTACGCGACGAGCTGGACTTCGGCGCCGGCTCCTACTACTACGCCGACATCCCGGACTTTGACAAATACCTCCGATGGGATGCCTTCACGGCCTCTCTCCCCTACTGGATCTACGTGGTCCTCTTCCTCGCCTGGGGCGCACTGATGTACCTGCTCTGGCGCTGGGTCGACGGGCGGCGGTAGATGTCCGGCAAAGAAATATTGGATTTCAAATTTAAATTCGTACCTTGGTCTTGAGAAACCACCAACTCATAAATAACAACAAGAATGAAAGATATTGCTAAAAAAATCTTCACGGCGGCAGCTGCCGTCGTGCTGGTGTTTGCGAGCCAGGGAGCCCTGGCCCAGACAAGAGTCTCCGGAAGCGTAGTTGACGACTCCGGTCTTCCTCTCCCCGGAGCGGGAGTAGTGGAAGCTGGCACGTCCAACGGTACGATCACCGACGCGGACGGCGCATTCGTCCTCACGGTCAAGGCCGGAGCTTCCATCGAAGTGTCCTACATCGGCTACAACACCGTGACTGTCTCCGCCCCCAAGGACGGCAAGCCCATCGCCATCACCCTCACGGAAGACACCAACCTCCTCAACGAGATCGTGGTCGTGGGTTACGGCACGATGCAGCGCAAGGATATCACTTCCTCCATCACCACCATCAAGAGCGAAGACCTCAACAAGGGCGTGTTCACCGACGCCGCGAGTATGCTTCAGGGCAAGGTCGCGGGACTCGTGGTCTCCTCGACCGCCGACCCGAACGGCAGCCCGACCATCACCCTTCGCGGCGCTTCATCTCTGCGCACTTCCGCGATGAGCCCTTACTACGTGATCGACGGCATCCCCGGAGTGGACATCTCGATGGTAGCCCCCGACGACATCGAGTCCATCGACGTGCTGCGTGACGCCACCGCCACCGCAATCTACGGCTCCAAGGCCGCCAACGGCGTCATCATCATCACCACCAAGAAGGGCAAACAGGGCCAGGAGAGAGTCAACGTCAACTACTCTGGCTATGTCGCATTCGACAAGATTCTCAACACATACGATATGTGCACGGCCGCAGACCTCCGCTCATACGCCTCCAAGACCGGCATCACCCTCAAGGACGGCGGAGCCAACACCGACTGGCAGAGTCAGGTCCTGCGCACCGGCGTGAGCAACAACCACAACGTCAGCATCAACGGCGCAGGCAAGAAGGTCACCTATATGGCCAGCGTCAACTATGTCAACCGCGAAGGCGTCATCAAGGAGACCGGGATGCAGAGGCTCAACGCCCGCGCCCTCGTGTCGGCCAAGGTCCTCAAAGACCATCTCGAGCTTTCCGCAGGAGTGACCTCCGTGTACGGCAAGCACTACGGCGTCCCCACCAACGATGAGGGCGGTTCCGTGCTGGACGCGATGAACTACTATTCCCCGACCAACGCCATCAAGAACGACGACGGCAGCTGGACCTCGGGCACCACTTCCCAGAACTACAACCCTCTCGCCCTGATTGAAGAAGACAAGAGCGAGACCATCTGGAAGCGCAACCAGCTGATCGGCAAGGCCACTCTCCACATCATCGAGGGCCTGAGCTGGAACGCCACCTACTCCTTCAACAACTATCAGAGCACCTACAGCGCTTACGACACCCGTGAGTCACAGCTTCCCGGACTTGCCAGCAAGAACGGTCAGGCGACCCGCAACACCTACTTCGGATACGACCAGACCTTCGAGACGTTCGGCAACTTCAACAAGACCTTCGCCGACAAGCACAAGGTCGACCTGATGCTCGGTTACTCCTGGGAGGAGCGCAACAGCGGCGACGGCTTCGGGCTGACCGTGCACGACTTCTACGACGACACCATCGGCTGGAACAACCTCAGCTACGCCTCCACCATCGACGGCATCCCCGCCGTGGAGAGCGGCGTGGTGCAGACAGTGCGCAACATCTCCTTCTACGGACGTATCAACTACTCCTACGCAGGGCGCTACAGCATCCAGGCGACCATCCGTCGCGACGGTTCCTCAGTGTTCGGCGAGAACAACCGCTGGGGCACCTTCCCTTCAGTCTCCGCTGCCTGGAACATCACCGAAGAGCCCTGGATGAAGGGTCAGAACGTGCTCAGCACCCTCAAGCTCCGTCTCGGCTACGGCGTGTCCGGTAACGCTATGGGCTTCGACGCGTTCTCATCTGTCGCAACATACGGCGCGACCGGATTCTTCGACTACAACGGAGCGTCCTGGCGCACTCTCGGCGCAACCAAGAACGCCAATCCCGACCTGAAGTGGGAGACCACCGGGATGTTCAACGTAGGTATCGACTACGGCTTCCTCGACGGCCGCATCAGCGGTAGCTTGGAGTTCTACAACAAGCACACCAACGACCTCATCTGGGACTACCCCGTATCCACCAACATCTACCCCTACAGCTCGATCGCGGCCAACGTGGGTGAGATTACCAACAAGGGTATAGAGTTCAGCATCACCGCAGTCCCCGTGCAGACCAGAGATTTCTACTGGAACACCTCCTTCAACCTCGCCCACAACAAGAACACCGTGGACCGTCTGCACAACGACACCTATTCCGTCGACCTCTTCACACAGGGCGACCCGAAGGTGGCCGGAGTGTCCTCCAACGGCTGGACCCAGCGCATCATCGAGGGGCAGCCTCTCGGCACATTCTACACATATGAGTACGCAGGCACCGTGGACGGCAAGAGCGTCTACTACACCCGCGACGAGGCCACCGGCGAGCGCGACGGAGGCACCACCACCACTCCCGAGACCAAGGACCGCACCATCACCGGATGCGCACAGCCCTCTGTGACCCTCGGCTGGAACAACAGCTTCAACTACAAGAACTGGAACCTCACCGCATTCTTCACCGGAGTCTTCGGCGGCAAGATCTACAACAGCGCCCGCGCGCACTACACCAGCGCCCAGATGTTCTCCGACGGCAAGAACGTCCTCAAGGAGTTCCTCGACTACCCCGCCGGCGACGCCACGAGTTCTCTCCCCTCCGACCGCTATCTCGAGGACGGCTCCTACGTGCGTCTCCAGACCCTCTCGCTCGGCTACACCTTCAAGAATCTTGCAGGATGGCTCCAGAGCCTCCAGCTCTACGTCAACGCCAACAACCTGTTTACCATCACCAATTACACCGGACTCGACCCCGAGTGCAATCTCGGCGGCATAGATCCCGGTATCGACTACCGCTGGAGCAGGTATCCTCATACCCGCACATTTATGATCGGTGCTAAGATTAACTTTTAATTCGAACGACTATGAAGACAAATAAAATATATGCAGCCATCGCTTCCGTGTTTGCGTTCGCAGCCTGCACGGATCTGAACGTTGACGTCGTCTCCCAGTACACGAGCTATCCCGACAACGACATCGCCATCGAGGCGAAGATGGCCGACGTGTATTTCCATTTCAGAGAGCCTATGGGACGCCGCTATATGGAGGCCCAGGCGCTCGCTTCGGACGAATACACCTGTCTCGCCTTTGACGGAGGATACTACGACTCCGGTACCTACGCCCACCAGGCTCTGCACTGCAGCTCCCCCGACGACGCGTCGATTGGCTGGATTTCCGACATCACCGCCGGCATCACCAAGGCCAACAAGGTGATAGTCGACCTGGGCGGCAACGAGGCTCCCGCGGCAGCCAGCGCGCGCGCCATCAGGGCTTACTTCACCTGGATGTTTATGGACAACTTCGGCGACACTCCCATACTGGACCGCATCCCCGAAGACGGCGAGACCATCGCCCGTTCTTCCCGCAAGGAAGTTGCCGAATGGATTGAGAGCGAGCTGATCGACGTCATCCCCCTGCTTACCGAAGAGGTGAGCGCCAACACCTACGGCAAGCCGACGAAGTGGATGGCAGAGGCTCTCCTCGTGAAGCTCTACATCAACTGGGCAGTCTACACCGCAAGTTCTCCCGACGCATACGATGCCTCGAGCAGCACCAACACCAAGCTCGCCGACTGCATCAAGTATTGCGACGACATTATTAATTCGGGCAAGTTCAACCTCGGTTCGATGGAGTATCGCTTCAAGTTCGCTCCCACCAACGGCCCCGAGGTCGAGGACTTCATCTATGCGATGCCCTACGACGCTCTCACCCAGACCGGTATGCAGTACGGACGTCCCCGCTCCTTCAAGAGCCTCAAGGGTATGCTCCCCAACTACTACGGTTCCTCCACGGCGTTCACCCAGTCGTTCGGCGGCAATATGGTGCTCACTCCCGAGATGGCGGACCTCTTCTGCCTCGAGGGCGACCAGCGCAACTATTGCGTGCTCGGCGGCCCCGTCTACAACTACGACGCCAAGACTCTCCTCCCCACAAGCACTCCCTTCGAGTACAAGGGCGCACAGGTTGTCTTCACCAAGGACATAACCGTGAAGGTCAAGGACAACACTATCGAGGTCGGCTCCGATGTCACCGCACAGAGCCAGGGCTACCACTCCATCAAGTTCTTCCTTGTCCCCGAAGACTACAACAACGGGCGCAACCAGTCCAACGATATGCCTATCTTCCGCTATGCGGACATCCTTCTGACCAAGGCTGAGGCAATCGTCCGCGGAGGCGGCTCGGGCGACGCGAAGGGCCTCTTCAACCAGGTGCGTTCATACGCCAAGGCTCCCCAGCTCAGCTCTACTCCCACTCTCCAGGATCTGCTCGACGAGAGAGGACGCGAGTTCCTCGACGAGAACTGGCGCCGCAACGATATGATCCGCTTCGGCACCTATGAAGGCCAGTTCTTCCCTCACTACACAGACTGGCCCGATGCCAACTTCGACAAGAAGCACCGCATCTTCCCCATCTCCACTTCCGTGCTGAACGCGAACCCGGGATGGAGCCAGAACCCCGGATATTAATCTAATAAGGGGCTGACTAAAACGATTTTTAGTCAGCCCCTATTTTTTCTCAACCCCCAACCCCCTTTCAGGGGGCACTGAAGGGCTGCGCCCCTCAGACTCCCCGGGTCGCTTCGCTCCGAAACTACCCTTTTTTGGCCACCCCAATTCTTAAATTATAATTACCAAAAGATCATGAAAAGATTACTAAGCTTGTTGGTCGCGACAGTGACCCTGGTTTGTTGCAGCGCTCCCGGCGTGTATGATGTCACGCGGTTCGGAGCCAGGGGCAACGGCGTGACCGACGACGCCCCCGCCATACAGAGAGCCATCGATGCGGCATTCGCGGCGGGAGGAGGCAGGGTGGTGTTCCCCTCGGGCAAGACCTTCCTCTCGGGCCCGCTGGAGCTTAAAGGAGGTATCGACTACCGGTTCGAGCCCAATTCCGTGCTGATTGCCAATCCCGACGAGAGCATCTACAATCTGTCGGCATTCGGCGAGAACAGGGGCGAAGGGATGCTGTGGCTGTATGCCCGCGACGAGGACAACATAAGCCTGAGCGGCACGGGCACAATCGACGGCAACGGAGTGGCCTTTATGGGAGAAGAGCTTGAGGACAGCTACGAGCTCAAACCGCTCGCGGACCCGTCGTTCGACCCAAGACCTCACGTACTCACGCTGTTCGGGGTCAGCAACCTTAAAATCAGCGACATCACGGTGCGCAACGGAGCCTACTGGACCATCCACCTCGTCGGATGCAATGACGCCACAATCCGCGGCATAAGCCTTCGGAACAATCTGAAGATACGCAACGGCGACGGCATCGACATCGACCACAGCCGCAAGGTGCGCATCTCCGACTGCCTGATCGAGAGCGGAGACGACTGCGTGTGCCTTAAGAACCGCCGCGAATTCGAGAGTTACGGCCCCTGCGAAGACATTGTGGTGAGCAATTGCGTGATGACCTCGCGCAGCTGCGCCATCAAGATAGGGAGCGAGAATATGGACTCCATCTCGGGAGTGCTCTTCGACAATTGCATCATCCGCGCCGGCAACCGCGGCATCGGCATTCAGAACAGGGACGAGGGGACGGTGCGCAACGTCACGTTCAGCAATATGTACGTGGAGAGTCTTCTCTTCAGCGACGTGTGGTGGGGCAAGGCCGAGCCTATATACGTGACGAGCTACCCGCGCGCTGCCGCCAACCACAAGGATGCCAACTGGCGCTTCCCCAAGGGGGCGACGGAAGGCCGCTGCGGAGAAGTGAGCGACATCCGCTTCGTCAACATCGTCTGCGACTCCCACAACGGAGCCTTCATCGGAGGTGACACCCCCTCCAAGGTGCACGACATCCACCTGCAGGACGTGGACATCCGTCTCAAGGAGCCCACAGCCGGTCTCTACGACAAGCGGCCCTGCAAGGGTGAGGGATTCGTCGTCACGCGCTCCATACCGCTCTACATAGAAACAGCCTCCGACATCTTTGTCGGCGGCAAGAAAGTCAAATGATATGACACGTCCCTCCGCGCTGGCTCTGTGCCTTATTCTACTTGTAGCATCCTGCAAGAGTGTCTCCGATTATGTCGACCCCCGCATCGGCTCCGAAGGACTGGGCCGCACGACAGTGGGGCCTTCCTGCCCTTTCGGGATGGTGAAGCCCTCTCCAGACTGCACGAGCTCGCCCAACAGCGGATGGCTGCCGATGCCTCAGAGGGTGGACGGGTTCGCCCAGGTGCACGTGAGCGGCACCGGAGGAGGCCCCAAATACGGCAACATACTCATAATGCCCTTCTGCGGGCAGATGGAGGGCCGGAGCCACATCGCGCACCGCAAATGGGAGGATATCGCGCTCGGATATTATGCCTGCGAGTTTGAGGAGAACGGGATAAAGACCGAGGTCACGACGGCCGAGAGGGCGTCATTCTACCGCATCAGCTACCCTGAGGGCAGCAATGCCGGACTCTGCGTGGACGCCGGGTTCTTCCTCGGGGAGAGTCCGGTCCCGGGCGCAAGGGAAGCCCAGCAGTTCGAGGGGAGCTTCGCTGAGGCTGTCTCGGACCGCGAGATACGCGGATGGAGCCGGATCAGCGGCGGCTGGAACAACGGCGACGCCTACACAGTGTACTTCCACCTCGTCTCTGACAAGCCTTTCGCGCAGACCCGTCATCTCGAGGAGAACGGCAGAGAGACGGTCCTTGCCGGCTTCGGGAAGGACGGAGGCCGTGTAAACATCAAGGTCGGAATCTCGTTCCTCAGCCTCGACAAGGCGCGGCTCAACGCCGAAGAGCAGATCCGTCACTGGGATTTCGGGCGGGTACGCTCCGACTGCATCGCCAAATGGGAGAAGGAACTCTCGAAGATAAAGGTCAGCGGGAGCAAGGCTCAGAAGAGGATGTTCTACACGGCCCTGTACCACACGATGCTGATGCCTGTCGACAGGACCGGCGAATGGGAAAAGTGCGGCCCCGAAGAGCCGTACTACGACGATTTCTACGCCATCTGGGACACTTATCGCAGCTCCACCCCGCTTCTGACGCTTCTAGACCCGGGGAGGGAAGTGCAGATCGTGAACGCGCTTCTGAATATCTACAAAAAGGACGGGTTCCTTCCCGACGCGCGCAGCGGCAACTCCAACGGCCGCACCCAGGGCGGCTCCAACGCGGAGATAGTCATAGCCGACGCCTTTGTCAAAGGCCTCGAAGGGATCGATTACGAGCTCGCTCTCGAAGCGATGATTCACGATGCCGAAGCACTCCCCTCCGACGACGAAGCCGAAGGTCGGGGAGGGCTCGAGGAGTACAACTCCCTCGGATACATCCCCTGGGGGATAGACCGCGCGGGCAACAGGATTGTCGAATACTCAATCTGCGACTACGCCATCCATACCCTCGCGAAGGGACTTGGCAAGGAGGATATTGCCGCAAAGTATCTGGAGCGGTCCGGGAGCTGGAAGAATCTCTGGCGGACCGACACCGAGTGCGAAGGAGTCCGGGGCTTCATAATGCCCCGCTCCCGTGACGGACAATGGATGGACGAACTCCCCTACGGTCATTCGGAGCGCAACCACCCCACCTACCGCTACCTCACCACCACCTTCGAAGGGCCATGGTACACAAAATGGTGGAGCAGCTTCTTCTACGAAGCATCGTCGTGGGAGTATTCGCTGAGCGTGCCTCACGACGTGGAGGGGCTGATAGAGCAGTGCGGAGGGCCGGAGAGCTTCGAGAAGAGGCTGGACACCTTCTTCGAGAAGGGCTACTACAATGTCAACAACGAGCCCTCTTTCCTCTCGCCCTGCCTGTACAGCTGGATCGGCAAGGGAGAGAAGACATCCTCCAGAGTACTCCAAATCATCAGGGACAACTTCAACGACACCCCCTCCGGGATTCCGGGCAACGACGATTCGGGGGCGATGTCGTCCTGGCTCGCATTCCATATGACAGGCCTCTACCCGGTGGCGGGGGACTCCCTGTACGTGGTGCACTCGCCTGTGCTGAGGCGGAGCGTGTACCATCTTCCCAACGGCAGGCGCCTCAAGATAGTCGCCGGAAGAGCGGACTCTCCCCTCTTCATAACCCACTCCCGACTGATGCGGGGAGGCCGTCTGGTGGTCAGTAAGTGCACTCCCGCCGCCGCTCCTCTGCAGGAGCAGACCCAGGCGCAGGCCCCCGGAGGGAAGGCCGCGATAACTGACACCCTGCTCTTTACCTACAAGCTCCACGGCCAGACAAGACGCTTTGCGGTCAGCTACGACACCACCCCCGAGGGTCTTAGGATGAACTGGACAATAGAGCGCAACCTGCGGCTCTGGCACGGTTCCTACATTATGAGTCCCTCCGCCCTCGAGGGGGCAGACAATCTGTCGGGCATTATGCCTGAAGACGGAGGCCATATCGTGCTTCCGGATGGGGATCTCTTCGCGATGATCTCCCGAAGGGCCCTTCGGGACATCCATTCGAAGGGCGCATGCAGCTTCGCAGGCACCCGCTTCCGCCTCATAGACTCGGACGGGACGGCCCTCGGCCGCAGTCTGATGCATCTTGAAGACATCCACGAAGGAGCTCAGATGTGGGTGCTCGACCACCCCGAAATGCCGCTCATATGGCGTATGGAGGGCAATCCGCTCGAGCAGGACTGGAGCGTGTCGTCGCTCGACGCCCTGCGCTCGGAAGTGCTCTCCGACCCTCGCAAGGCGGGAGGCATATATTACAGCTATCCCGTGAGCGGGGTCCGGGAAGAGACCGACGCTCCGCGAGGCTATGAGCCCTTCTACCTGAGTCATTACGGAAGGCACGGCTCCAGGTACCTTACCGATCAGAGAAGATATACCGCAGTCCTCGATTTCTTCGAGTCAGAGTCCGCCAGAGGCAACCTGACGGAAGAAGGCGCCCTGGTGCTCGACAAGCTCCGTATCCTGTGCGAAGAGACTTCAGGGCGCGCCGCCCGGCTCTCGAGCATCGGTGAGCAGCAGCACAGAGGCATCGCCCTCAGAATGGCCGCAAGATACCCTTCAGTGTTCTGCGGGGCAGATTCGGTGCGCGCGGTCTCCAGCACGAAGCAGAGGTGCATCGCGAGTATGGACTCCTTCTGCGATGCTCTTCAGGAGGCTCGCCCCGACCTCAAGATATCCCGCGACAGCAGCGAGGAGAATATGTCTTTCATCGCCTACACTTCGCCCACGGCGGAGGAGATGGGAAAGGAGAAGACCTCCTTCTGGGCCGGGGATTTCCGCAGGTTCGAGTCTGAGAACATACACCCGGGGCGTCTTGTGAAAGCGCTCTTCCGGAAGACCGACGGCATCCCGGGGATGCTTCTTTTCGACAGCCTCTACTGGATTGCGGAAGGGCAGCAGGACATCCCTTCCGAGATAGATTTCTTCTGTCATTTCACCCCTGACGAGCTTTTCGGCAAATGGAGGACTGTCAACTACAGGATGTACCTGTCGAACTGCAACGCTCCCCTTACCGGATGCGCGGGCGCAAGAAGCGCGTCGTCACTCCTCTCCCATATCCTCGATGACGCCTGCGAGGCGCTAGGGTCCGGCAGGATTGCCGCGGATCTCCGCTTCGGCCACGATACCGCCCTAATAAGGCTTCTCGCCCTGATGGGCGTCGAGGGCGCGTGCGCGAGGGAGAGCGACCCGGAGCTGTTCTGGAGAAGCTGGCAGGACTGGAAGATTTCGCCAATGGGAGCCAATCTCCAGATTGTCTTCTACCGTAACGCGCACAAGGACATCCTCGTCAAGTTCCTTCTCAACGAGGAGGAAGTGCTCCTGGAAGAGGGACCGTCCGCTGCCTGCGGACCATACTACAGGTGGTCAGATCTTTATGAATATCTTGCGGCGATACAGCGCCAGGCCTGCGAGGAAATTGAGCAGCATAAAGAGGATGCTGTAGAGTAGGTCTGAGAGTTGCACGTCCGGCACTGCGCAGCGAATGGCGGAGCGGGCGGCCGACGAGAGTCCTGTCGCCGCAAAGACGCAGCCAAGAAGCTCACTCAGAGCATAAATGACAAGGGCGTTGGTCCCGAAAACCTTGAAAAACCTGCAGACAGCGCTGCCGGCCCTGCCTCTTATGTCTATAAGGTATATCAGAAGAGAGAGCACGAGGCCGGCAAGACCGCTTGTTACGAGAGCGAAGCTCGGGCTCCAAACCCTCTTGTTGACCGGGAGCACAGGAGAGATGGCAAGTCCCGCGGCGAGAAGCACGGCGCCGACGAGAGCGAGGTTGAAAACTTTGTCTGAGCCGGGAGCATCGGACCTGAGGATGCCGCCGCAGAGGAACCCGAGAATCGCCTGGGCGAGGGAGGGAATCAGGCCGAGCAGCCCCTCGGGGTCGACAGGAGCCTTCGAGTAGACGTGACCGGGGCCGAGCAGAGCGCGGTCGAAGCGCGAAAGGATGTTGGACGCATCATTGGCGTATCCGTCTCCCAGAAGGAGGATGAGCGCATAGACAAGCATCAGGGAAGCCGCTATCCAGGGCATCCATTTGTGGTCGACGGTGATGGCGAGCGAAGCGAGCAGGCAGTACACCAGTGCAATCCTGACCAGTACACCGGTCAGACGGAAATGGTCGAAGGGCAGAGGGTCGCCCTTGAGCAGACGTGACACCCAGAAGATGCCCCAGCATATGAGGATTATGATGACTGTCCTCCGGATAATGTGCAGCACCGTGCTTCTGTCGGAGCGGAAGCCGCTCTTCGAGAGCGAAAGGTATGTGGATGCGCCCATTATGAAGAGGAAGAACGGGAAGACGACGTCGGCGAGAGTGAGTCCGTTCCACGCAGCGTGATGCATGAAGGCGTAGGAGTCGCCGGCGTTGTTGACCATAATCATCAGCGCGACGGTAAGTCCGCGAAGCACATCCAGAGCTTCTATTCTTTTAGATTCCATCAAGGCAAAATTAGCCAAAAAAGGATATCTTTGCAATATGCGAAAAGTCTCTACAATCATCGCCGCGCTCGCGCTGAGTCTCGGCGCCGCAGCAGGTCAGAAGGACAGCCTGATCTTGAATTTTCAGGACCCTCCCGGGGCATACAGGCCGCAGGTCTGGTGGCACTGGATGAACGGCAACATCACCCGCGAGGGCATACGCAAGGATATCGAATGGATGGACGCGATGGGCATCTCCGGATTCCACGTGTTCGACGCGGGGTTCGACACTCCTCAGATTGTCCCGAAGAGACTTCCCTATATGACAGAAGGATGGAAGGATGCCTTCCGCTACGCCCTAGACCTTGCCGACTCTCTGGGGATGAAGGTCGCAATCACGAGTTCGCCCGGCTGGAGCCTTACGGGAGGCCCGTGGGTGAGCGAGGACGACGCGATGAAGAAGCTCACCTGGAGCGAGACTCTGCTCGACGGCGGTTCGAGGCGCCGGACTCTCCTGCGCGAGCCCGACAGAGTCCTCGACTACTACCGCGACGTTGCCGTCATTGCCGTCCGGACGTCGGCTGACGACACTCTGTCCCGCGCCGTCCCCATCGTCGTCAGGAGCGAGGAGAAGGCAGGATTTGTCGCCACATACAATATGAGGGACTTCTTCCCCACCCCGGACAGCACAAGAGCGATTGCCCCCTCGGACATAATGGACGTCACAAGGTTCTTCCGAGACGGCACGCTCGCCTGGAGGGCTCCCTCAGGGCGCTGGCGCATCTACCGGTTCGGCTACACCCTGACCGGCAAGAAGAACGGTCCGGCATCGCCGGAGGCGACAGGCCTGGAGGTGGACAAATTCGACCCCGGTGCCGTCGGGCGCTATTTCGACACATACTACAAGATGTACGACGAGGCTTCGGGAGGGCGCCTGGGAAGCACCATCACTTCGCTTATGGTCGACAGCTACGAGTCGCGCTGTCAGAACTGGACAGAGGCGATGCCCCTCGAATTCTGCAGGCGCAGAGGCTACTCCCTGACCCCCTGGCTCCCTGCGCTTGCAGGGCAGGTCGTGGGCTCGGCGGCAGAGACGGAGAGGTTCCTCTACGACTTCCGCCGCACCTGCGAAGAGCTGATGTCAGACTACCACTACGACGGGATGAACGCCCCCAATGCCAGATACGGACTTCGCCGATTCACCGAAGCCCAGGAGTACAGCCGCGTGTACAATGCCGACGGGATGGATGTCAGGCGCACCTGCGACGTGCCGATGGCATCGTTCTGGATGAGGGAATTCTACTCATCTTACCCCTGCGACGAGGCCGATATGAGGGAAGCGGCATCGGTGGCGCACATCTACGGGCAGAACATCTGTGCAGGCGAGTCGTTCACCACCAACGGCGAGGACCCCGACTGCTACGGACGGCGCGTGGCCTGGGCTCTGTGCCCCGCCAATATGAAGGCAGCGGCCGACGCGGCGATGGCATCGGGCCAGAACTTCTTCGTGATTCACAGCACGGTCCATCAGCCGGTAGAGAGCAAGGTCCCGGGGCTTAATCTCGGCAAGCACGGCTCCGCATTCAACCGGCTCAACACCTGGGCGGCCGAGGCGCGGCCGTGGGTGGACTATCTCTCGCGCAGCTCCTACCTCCTGAGCCAGGGAAGTTACGTTGCCGACCTCGCGGTCTACTACAGCGAGACGACCAATGCCGTGGCGCGCTTCAAGAGGGAGCGTCCGGATGTACCGGAGGGATATTCCTACGATTTTGTCAACAAGACTCTGATGTCGTCCGGAAGGGAGCTTCCCTACTGTGCGATAATCATCGACAAGGAAGTGAAATATATGTCGCTCCCGGTGCTCCGCAGACTCGCCGAGCTCGCGCGCAGCGGGGTGATACTTGCAGGTGGCGAGCCCGAGACACACTGCGACCTTATGGGCGATGAAGCCGAATTCGAGGCTCTGGTGCGCGACATCTGGCACTCGGGGAGAGAGAATGTCGTGCCGCGAAGCGGCCTTGAGAAGGCTCTGTCAGATGCCGGGGTGGTGCCCGACGTCTTGTTTGACAACCCCTCAGGCGCCGACATCCGCTTCGTGCACAGGCATTTGACGGACGGAGAGCTGTACTGGATCGCCAATATCAATCCTGACAGCCGCAGGCTCCCTGTCAGTCTTCGCGTCTGCGGCCGCAAGCCACTGCTGCTCGATGCCGAGACGGGAGAGGTGTCGGAAGCTTCCTACCGCTTCGAGGGCGGGCGCACAGTCGTCACGCTCGATCTGGTCCGGGACGATGCTGTCTTTGTCCTGCTGGGCGAGGAGACAGAAGTTCGCGAGCGCGCCGTCCCGGCTCCGCTTGTCGCCGAGGCGGCGGTTCTTGGCGGCCCTTGGCACGTGCGCTTCCAGCCCGGTCGCGGCGCTCCCGAGTCGGCCGTCCTCGACACTTTGGATCTCCTCAGCAATTCCCCCGTCCCCGGCATCCGGTATTTCTCCGGCACCGCCACCTATGCTTATTCGTTTGACTGGTCAGCAGAGGCTATGCCTTTGTCCGGGCCAAAAAACAGGGGGGAAGGCCCAGCCAAAGGCATAGCCTCTACTGACCGGAAGGTTGCAGCCGAAAGGAGGCCAAAAGTGGCAGCTGCATCAAAAGACAAGGTGATTCTGGATCTGGGGAAGGTGTATGATCTGGCGAGAGTGCGGCTCAACGGGGTCGATCTGGGAGTGGTGTGGAAAGAGCCGTTTGTCGTCGACGTGACAGGAGCCTTGCAGGAAGGCGTGAACAATTTGGAGATCGAAGTCACGAACACCTGGCACAACAGGATAATCGGCGACCTGCAGCCGGGCGCGGAGCAGATTACATACACGACCCACAAATTCTACGACGCCGCCTCGCCCCTTCGCGAATCCGGCCTCGCCGGCCCCGTCCGCCTCATCATACAAAAGCCTTGACGTCCGCATTTTTGTTCACCAAAAAAACGTAACTTTGCGCCATATGACCAGATTGAAGGCAAGAATACGGTTGTTTCGCATTTGGCAACTTACGGGAAGACGGCCTTTCGCGGCGAAGCGGAGCGCTCTCGCGCCCATAGTCTGCCCATATTGCGGCACCACGTTCGACACTCCGTACTGTCCGGAGTGCGGGCAGGCTTACAAGTCGCGCCGGCACGACGGATTCTACAAAGGCTCCTTCGACAGCATCCCGTTTCTGAACGAAGGCGCCAAGCGTACTTTCGTCCATCTGATACTCCGGCCGGGCTATATGATACGCGACTACATACGAGGTATGAACAGCTCGTACCTGGCTCCTCTAACTGCGCTGATAATCTTCTATGCATTTCTTGCTCTCGTGTCGTCTGTCGTCGCTCCGCTCTCTACGCTCGGAGGAAGCCGCGCCAAGGCTGACAGGATAGAAGAAATCTTCAGCAGCGTCATGATCGAACAGTCCGAGGGCACCACTACAGATCAGCTGATCCGCAGCAGGATGTCAAAGGTCGGGACGGCACTCTCAAACGCCTACATCTGGCTTCATCTGGACACTATGCCCGAGGAAGTCGACACCCGTCTCGAGCAGTCGGTGGCGGCTATGGAAACGACGCTCCGGAGTCGCGGAGTTCCTCGATTTCTCGGCGGTCTCATTCTGCTGACAATATGTATCTGGCTGGTTTTCAGAAAGAAATACCAGCTGTCACTCTCGGCCTCAGCGACGACCGCATCATATATTCTCTGCCAGTTCTGTTTCTTTATGCTGCTCGCCGTGCTTGTGAGCCTGGGGAAAGACGAGAAAATCAGCGGACTGATTATGGCGGCGCTGTTGCTGGTGGATTACCGTCAAATGTTCGGCATCAGTTGGAGAAGGAGTCTGTCTCTGACCATAAAGACAGCGCTTGCCTATCTTCTGCTCATCTGCCTTCTCTCTCTACTCGTATTGCTGGCCATCGTGGCCATCGCCGCATCAGCGGCCGGACTCTAAGATTTCTCACGAACTATGAAACTCAAACTTACAATATTGATCTGCTGCCTTGCGGCAACGTGCCAGTCCACATATGCTCAGGATGAACTGATACGAAATTTTCAGAACCCTCCTAGAGACTCCAGACCTCAGGTGTGGTGGCACTGGATGAACGGGAACATCAGCAAGGACGGCATCAGAAAAGACATAGAATGGATGGACCGGGCCGGCATCGGAGGGTTCCACTGCTTCGACGCCGGGCTCGATACGCCTCAGATTGTGGACCGCAGGCTCATCTTCATGACCCCCGAATGGAAAGATGCGTTCAGCTACGCTTTGGACCTCGCTGGGGAGCACGATATGGAAGTGGCTGTGGCAAGCTCGCCGGGATGGTCGGCCACCGGAGGACCCTGGGTCAGGAAGGAGGACTCGATGAAGACCCTCAACTGGCGCGACACCACCGTCCGGGGAGGCAGGAGGCTCAGAATCAGCCTTCCGGAGGGCAACAGAATCTGCGGCAAATACCTTACGCATCATATCTTCTACGAGCGCAACAGAGGCAATGATTTCTACAAAGACATCGCGGTCATTGCCGTGAGGCTGCCAGAAGAGGACAAGACGATGTCCGAGATGAGCGCACGCCTGAGTGTAAGCGGAGGCTCCGACCCCGCCATCCTCACCGACAGAGACATCAACCAGGTATGCAAAGCCTCCCCGGACGAGAGCGGACACGCCTGGATACGCTGCGACTTCCCCGCCGCACAGACCGTCAAGGCCATATCCACTTTTGCTCCCGACGACAACAGGGAGCGCTTTGACATTGCCCTGGAGCGCAGCGACGACGGCATCCTTTGGACGGCGGTCTGCACGAGATTTCCGGAGAGCAAAGCCCCGTATCAGACAATCGATGTCCCTGAATCAAAAGCGAAGCATTACCGCATCCGCAGACTCACTCCCGGGGAGCCTCTCGACCTGACGGAGCTCTACTTCCACGGCGTGACAAAAGTAAATCTGGGCACAGAGAAGGCAGGATTCTTCACGTCCGACGCCGTGCTTGAGGAGCACCTCACCCCCGAGAGCACAGACGCAGTCGCGGCAGAAGACATCATCGACATCACAGACAGATTCAAGGACGGAATCCTCGACTGGAAGGCGCCCTCGGGGCGATGGAAAATCTACCGATTCGGATACAACCTGCGCGGACGTTTCAACAACCCGGCATCTCCGGAAGCCACGGGGCTGGAGGTGGACAAATTCGACTCACTCGCCGTAGCGAAGTACTATCGCGACTATTTCGCGCTCTACGACGATGCCTCCCAAGGCAGACTCGGGGAAGTCCTCTCGCACCTGATGATCGACAGTTTCGAGGCGGGTTGCCAGACCTGGACAGAGAGGATGGCGGAGGAATTCCGCTCGCGCAGGGGCTACGACCTGACTCCCTGGCTCCCGGCCCTGACAGGCCAGGTACTCATCAGCTCCTCAGACACAGAGCGATTCCTCGACGACTGGCGCACAACCCAGAAAGAGCTCTACGCAGATATGCACTACCGGTCTGTGGACAAACTGATGAAGGAATACGGCATCACCCGCTACACCGAGTCGATCGAGACATCGCGCGGCTGTATGATGGACGGCATAGAGATCGAGAGCTCGGGCGAGATTCCGATGGGCGCATTCTGGATGCTTGACGAAGGGTATTCTTCCTACCCAAACACCGAGGCGGATATTCACGAGGCAGCTTCTGCTGCACACCTGTACGGCAAGCCCATCGTGGCCGCGGAGTCGTTCACGGCCCACGGGTCCGTGATTGGCCCGACCGGACAGAACGGATGGGCATTCTGTCCCGCCAATCTGAAGCCGTCCGCAGACGCCGCACTCTCTTCCGGCTTGACGCGCTTCGTCATCCACTGCTCTCCTCACCAGCCCACGGATGACAAGTTCCCCGGACTCAGTCTGGGCCCCTTCGGGCAATGGTTCACCCGCCACGAGACCTGGGCGGAGCAGGCGCGTCCCTGGACAGACTACCTCGCCCGAAGCTGCTATCTGCTGCGTCAGGGCCGCTACGTCGCCGACATCGCCTACTACTATGGCGAGAGCACCAATGCGACGGCGAGGTTCTACAAGGACAGGCCATTAATCCCTTCCGGCTACAGCTACGACTTCATCAACCGCAAGGCTCTCGTGGAAGATACCAAGATAGTGGGCAGCGAGATAGAAGCTCCCTCCGGAGCGCGTTACAAGGTGTTGATGATAGACGACAGGATGGGTTGTATGTCAGTGGGCACGCTGCGACGCATCAAACAGATTGCCGACGCCGGGATGCTTGTCTGCGGGAGCGAGCCGGCGCGCAGATACGGACGCGACGGAGATGACGTCGAGTTCGAAGACCTCAAAAAGGATATCTGGCATACAGGCAGGCGGAACGTCTGTCTGTCCGGCAACTTGAGCGCAAAGCTCTCGGAGCGCGGCATCCTCCCGGCATTGTCGTACGCCAACCCCGACGGCGCAGACATCAGGTTCGTCCATCGGGCACTCGGCGACGGGGCGCAGATGTTCTGGATTGCGAACATCAATCCGCAGCCGAGGAAGCTGGAGGTGCAATTCAACATTGACGGGAGCGAGCCTGTTGTCCTGCACGCAGATACGGGGCTGGCAGAGAAGGCGGAATTCAGGCGCGAGGGCGGCAAGACCATAGTCACCCTCAACTTCTCCAGAGATGACGCACAATTCGTGCTGTTCGGCGTCGAGGCGGGCGAGCTGTCGCCTTCACCGGTCATGCAGACCGAAGGGGTGATTCTTGGCGGAGCGTGGAGCGTAACCTTCCAGCCCGGTCGCGGCGCCCCCGAGTCGGCCGTCCTCGACACTTTGGAGCTCCTCAGCAATTCCCCCGTCCCCGGCATCCGGTATTTCTCCGGCACCGCCACCTATACTTGTTCTTTTGAATGGTCAGCAGTTGAAAGAAGGCCAAAAGTGGCAGCTGCCACCGGAGGGCCCGAAAATAGGGGGGAGGGCCCGTCCGGCGGCACTGCCACTTCCGGCCTTAACGCGGCACGAAGAAACTCTGCCACTTTGGAACAGACATCGGATATAAAACGGGTGATTCTGGATTTGGGGAAGGTGTATGATCTGGCGAGGGTGCGACTCAACGGGATCGATCTGGGAGTGGTGTGGAAAGAGCCGTTTGTCGTCGACGTGACAGGAGCATTGCAGGAAGGCGTGAACAATCTGGAGATTGAAGTCACGAACACCTGGCACAACAGGATAATCGGCGACCTGCAGCCGGGCGCGGAGCAGATCACATACACGACCTGCAGATTATACGACGCCACCTCTCCCCTTCGCAAGTCAGGCCTCGCCGGCCCCGTCCGCCTTCTCACACAAAAGTAGCGAGGCTGACCAAAAAGGGTAGTTTCGGAGCGAAGCGACCCGGGGAGTCTGAGGGGCGCAGCCCTTCAGTGCCCCCTGCAAGGGGGTTGGGGGTTGAGAAAACTTAAAGAGGGTGACTAAAACGACAGTTTTTAGTCACCCTATTCCCTGCGTAAAGGATCCATCCGCAGTTCGTCCTCTACCGCGGCCATCATTCCGCTTACTTGCCCCAGAGCGAACATCCGCCCGTTGAAGCCATACCCGGGGTTGAAGCCGCCCTCTGCGTCGGACAGCAGATTGCGTCCGTGATCGACCCTCATAGGTATGGTGCGCCCGGAGGCTCTCTCTTCCGATGTGAAGATACGGCACAGTTCCACAAGATTTGCCCTTCCTGCGGTGTGCGGCGCCTCTATGAAGTTGCCCTCCGGCAGAGTGTCGCAGCTGCGCAGATGCACGAATGGCGTGCGCGGTGCAAACTCGCGGGCCATTGCCACCACATCGTTGCCGCTGCCGGCGCTGAGCGAGCCTGCGCAGAAGGTGAGGCCGTTGTGTGGATTGTCCACCCCTGAGAGCAGGGTGCGGATTGCCTCGGCGTCGGTAATGATGCGCGGAAGTCCGAACACCTTCTTCAAGGGGGGATCGTCGGGGTGGATGCACATATCTATGCCCCACTTTTCGCACACAGGCATAATTGCGCGAAGGAAGTAGAAGAGATTCTGCATAAGGTCATCGGCCGTAATGCCTTCGTATGGGACAAGCAACTGGCGGAACTTCTGCACGGGGGCTTCCTCGTCGGAGCTTATATTACCATTGATAAAACCCTGTGTGCGCACGGTAAGTGTGTCAATCAGACGCAATTTGTCCTCCGGAGTCATAGTAGCCGACAGAGCCTCGACCTTGTTGAGAATGTAGTCGGGATAATCGGCCTCGGCGCCAGTCCTTTTGAGGATATTAATGTCGAAGTAGGCAAACTGCGAGTAGTCGAAATACAGCGATGTGGAGCCGTCGGGCCATCGGTATTCAAGATCGGTGCGAGCCCAGTCCAGCACCGGCATAAAGTTGTAGCAGACTGTTCTGACTGAGCATCTGCCCAGATTCTCGAGGCTTGCTATGTAATTGTCTATGAGACGGTCACGCTCGGCCCCGGCATACTTTATGGCCTCGCACACAGGAAGGCTCTCCACCACGCTCCAACGCATTCCGTTGCGTGAGGCAAGGTTGCACACATCCCTGATCTGGTCCTCGGGCCAGACCTCGCCGTTGGGTATGTGATGAAGTGCGGTTACTATGCCCTCGACAGATATCTGCCTGAGCATTTCGAGAGTAATCGGGTCAGACTTTCCGAACCATCTCCAGGTTTTTTCCATAATTTCGGATGTGAGTTGAAGGTGAGGTATTGCCCTCGTCCCGGGTGCATACTAAAACTACCAGTGCGCGCACGCATTTCGGGCATCAAGGTACTAAAGTTTACCGATAAAACATATTACCTCGCCGAAAAATCAGTATCTTTGCAGGCGGCGGACTTCGCCCCCAGCCGGGGCAAACAACCGACAACAAAAACGGGAGAACTCAGATGGAGATCGAAGACAAGACATTCGAAGCGGAGCCGAGGCTCTGGAACGCGAACTACCTGAAGGTCTGGTCCGCAAACTTCCTGCTGTATTTCGCCTTCTACCTGATAGGGCCGCTGCTGCCGCTGTTCCTAAGGGACAGCTTCGGCGCCGACAAGGCCACTATCGGGCTTGTCCTGAGCGGCTACACCATCACGGCCCTCTTCATACGTCTTTTCAGCGGCTATCTCGTGGACACCTTCCCCCGGAAGAAAGTGCTGCTCCTCTTCTATGCCTGCTTCGCATTCCTCTTCGCGGGGTACTTCATCACGAGTTCGCTCTTTCTGTTTGCCCTCATAAGGACCCTTCACGGCGCGCCGTTCGGGGCCACGACCGTTGCCGCCAGCACTATGGCCATCGACGTCCTGCATCCGCGGCGAAGGGCAGAAGGCATCGGATATTATGGACTGAGCAACAACATCGCGATGGCTATCAGTCCGTCCGCCGGGCTGCTGCTCTATCACGCCACCGGAAGCTACAATGTCCTTTTCGGCCTGTCTCTGGCGCTCTCGCTCATCGGCCTCGTGGTGGACAGCACCGTCAAATGCACGGACAAACAGCCTGTGCCCGACAAGAAAGTCCTCTCGCTTGACCGCTTCATCCTCGTCAAGGCGTGGAGTCAGGGCATCTGCGTGATGTGCCTCGCGTTCGCCTTCGGCATCCTCACCACCTACGTTGCCATCTACAGCCAGGAACGGCTCGGGATGAGTTCCGGGTCAGGGGCGTTCTTCGCCCTTCTCGCCACAGGGCTCATCATCTCGCGCCTTACCGGCGGCCGCTCCCTCAAGAAGGGTCTGGTGACGCGCAACGCCGGGATTGGAGGCGTCATATCCCTGTGCGGCTACATCATCTTCGCCCTCATCACCAACAAGGCCGGCTACTTCATCTCGGCCTTCGTCATCGGCTTCGGACAGGGTCACTTCTACCCCGCAATGCAGACTATATTCATCAATATGACAGGGCACGAGAGGCGAGGCACTGCCAATTCGACCATCCTCACCTCGTGGGATGTCGGCTCCGGCATAGGAATAATCCTCGGCGGAGTAGTCACCGAGCTGCTCGGCTCCTACGGCTCGGCCTTCTCTCTGGCGGTGGTTGTCCAGACTGTCGGTACGGTCTGGTACTTCGCGCACGCCCGCGCTTCATTCCTGCGAAAAAAAGTACGATAGATGAGAAGAATTGCACAATTGCTATCACTTGCGGCGCTGATGATTGCGTCGAGCTCCTGCGCATCGGCACTGCTGAGTTTTGCATTGCAGCCGGCGCGGAAGCACACCGACCCCCAGTCCAGAGAGACCCTCGAGTGGATTGAAAGCCGCTCTCCCGGATGCGCCGACTGGTACACGGCCAACAAAGCGGCAGGGCGACTGCGCGACACATTCATCATCAGCGACGACGGAGTCCGGCTGCACGCTCTGTACGGCGAAGCATCTGAAGAGAGCAGGCGTACCGCCGTGATAGTGCACGGCTACCAGTCGGCACCTGAAGGGCTGACGATGATCGCGCGAATGTACCGCGACTCGCTTGGGTACAACGTCCTGCTGCCGAGCCTCAGACGTCACGGAAGAAGCGGAGGGCGCGAAGTCCAGATGGGATGGAACGACAGGCTGGACGTCAAGAATTGGTGCAGGGTGGCCCACGACATCTTCAGCGACACTCTTCAGGTCTGTCACGGCATCTCGATGGGAGGCGCCACTGTGATGATGCTCAGCGGCGAAGAAGACCTGCCCGGATACGTCAGGGGGATAGTCGAAGACTGCGGCTACACCTCAGTCTGGGAAGAATTCGACTACCTGCTGCGCGACTCCCTCAAAATCAAGGCTCCGGGCCTGCTCCAGCATACGGACGAGCTGTGTCTGAAAAGATACGGATGGAGCTTCACTCAGGCTTCGAGCATAGATATGGTGGCCCGTAGCACTGTCCCGATGCTTTTCATCCACGGAAGCGCCGACACCTATGTCCCCCCGCGGATGGGCGAGGCCTGCTATGAAGCCAAGACCGAAGGGAGCAAAGAGCTCTGGATCACAGACGGTGTCACGCACGCATCATCCTACACGAGATATCCCGACGAATATACACAGAAGGTCCGCAGATTCCTGAAAGAAAAAGTGGAATGATTTGTGGCAGAAGAAAAATGATTACCTTTAGACCTGTTATGAGACAACTTGAGCAGAAACTTATCAGACACGTCGATCTGCTGATCGAAAGGCATCCCGGACTCGAATCTTCGAGACAGGACATCATCCTCGCGTACCTCATCCTTGAAGAATGTTACGAGCACAGGGGCAAGCTGCTCGTGGCCGGCAACGGCGGCTCGGCTTCCGATGCCGAGCATATTGTGGGCGAACTGATGAAGTCGTTTGTCCTCCCCCGCCCCCTGGATGAAGGCTACGCGGCCGCTCTCAAATCGGCGGACGCGCAGATAGGCGCCGTCCTGACAGACAAGCTCCAGGCAGCTCTTCCCGCCATCGCGCTCGACAGCCACATCGCCCTCTCGACAGCCTGGCTGAACGACTGCGAGCCTCAGCTGTGCTTCGCCCAGCAGGTCAACGGATTCGGCGCCGAAGGGGATGTATTCCTCGGCATCTCCACCTCCGGCAACAGCAAGAATATCCTCTACGCGGCCGTCGCCGCCAAGGCAAAGGGGATGAAGGTCATCGGGATGACGGGAGAGCGCGAGAGCAAACTTGAGAAGCTGTCAGACGTCTGCATCCGCGTCGCCGAGACCGAGACATACAAGGTCCAGGAAAAGCATCTTCCAGCATACCACACGTTGTGCTTGATGCTGGAAGATCACTTCTTTGGGGAGTAAAGGGCTCCTAGTACAGTTTCACAGGGCCGACAAGACCGGCGGGGACCCTGAGGCCCTTGGTCCATTTGAAGGCGATCTTGTTGCCCTCGTCGGATCCGGTGTAGTTGGCCATACGGGTGGTCACCTTGACCTCGATTTCATTCTCTCCCTGACGTACCGCACCGGAGATGTCGTAGACGCGGCGTCCGAACCACTGCACTCCGAGATCGACTCCGTTGACCTTGAGCTCGCACACGTCGCAGACGCTGCCGAGGTTGATGTATGACGGAAGTGCCGAGTCGAGATTGACCTTGGCCTTGTAGACCACCGTACCCATAAAGTTCTTGAAGTCTTCTGTCTTCTCCAGATCCTGAAGCTCATCCATATGGGCCGTCAGGAGAGTGTCGGTCTGAGGGTTGCGAAGCTCCAGATCCCAGCCCTTCACGGCGACGGTATCCTTGCCGCTCAGAGGCAGGCGGGACCACTTCTCACCCTTGGCCGGCTGCTTGTTGAACATGAAGACATAGCTCTCCGACGGACCGAACTCGAAGTTGATCTTGCCGTCCTTGAGAGGCGCAAGGGAGCGCTTTCCGGTCGCGGGGTCGTATATCCAGGCTGTCTTGCCCCTGGTGACCGACGCAGGGAAGGTGAGAATGGTCGAGCGAGCCTCGCTCATATGGGCATTGACGAAGAAGTAGAACTCGCTCCCGTCGTCCATCGCATAGTGGCTCTGAAGAAGGAACCTGTCAGGGCTGTCCACAGTCACGCTGTGAGGGAGGTCGTACTTGCGCATCACGTCGGTATACCACTCCAGATACTTGCCGTCCGAAGGATTCTCGAGCAGGATGAAGTTGTCGGGGTAGGCCTTGAGCTTCTCCACGCCGGCGGCGATCCGGGCGTCGCGCTCCTCCCAATTGTCGAGTCCAAGGCTCTTGGAAGGGAAACGGTTGACGCAGAACACCCGTCCGCCCTGCCCAACGAACTCCAGCAGGAGGTCAAGGGTCTCGGGGGTGGTGCTCGTCACTTCGACAAGGAAGATGGTGCCGTAAGACTTGGGGCCGTAGCAGATCTTGCCATTCCTGACGACCGCATCCTTCAGGACATTCTCACAGACATAGTCGGCACCGCCGCCGTTCTTGTGGATAGCCTCCCAGATGAGGGAAGTGTAGGGGACGTTGAGCTTCTCGGGGAAGGGCTCGGTGGTGACACCTATCTCCGCCCACATATCATAATTGGCGGGAAGGATGGCGATGTCGGTACACATATCGGCATTCTGGAGCAGACTTGCCATACGTGCGCGGTAGTCGTTCAGGAGCTTGAAGTAAGGCCACCAGGTGTTCTTCTCGTTGTAATAGCTTCCGTAGCGTATCCATCCGGGGAATCCGGCCTTGGGAGGGTTGTAGTTGAATCCGTGCCAGACAGAGTGCGTGATGCCGGTGGAGGCTGACATATCGGAGCCGACCTTGAGGAATTCGAGACTGGTGGAGAAGACCTTGTAGGTGTTGGTCATCTCCTCGCAGCTGACGAGTCGCTTGCCGGTGAGGTGGGCGGCGCTCGAGACATACTTGTCGATCATCGTGTAGCCGCGGCCTCTGCGGTAGTCCTCGTCACCCATCTCCTCGCCGAGACGGTGCCTGAGGTAGTTGGTGGTCCAGGACTCTCCCTCGGGGATGTCGTGCTCCATCGAGGGCTCGATCTGGAAGAATCCGCGTCCGTAAGCCTGCGCGCGGGACTTGACGCCCTTCTCGCGGGCCCAGGAAGTGAACGTCTTCACGTATCTTTCCTGCAGAAGCTCAGCTTTGGTGAGCTCGAAGTCGAAGCGCACCCTGTTAACCTGCTCCTGGAACTTCTCGCCCTTCTTGCTGCCATACTCGTAGCTGTCCACGCTGCCGAGGCGCCCCGTCTTGAACATCGTGAAGGGCAGCCAGGGCATCAGGTCGTACCCTCTGCGGGCCTTGAACTGCTCCGCGAAGTCGTAAGTCCAGTTGCAGCCCTCGAGCTCCATACTGTCCACGAAGAACGCGCGAAGGTGAGGGGAAAGAGGACCGATGCGCCCTTCGATGGCGTCAGTCATATGATTGAGATAGCCTCTGACGGCAGCCTCGTCCATATGGTTGAGGATGGGACCCGCTGCACCGGGAGCGCCGCAGATCACGGAAGCAAAGCTGTCGTAGCGGACCAGGGCGTAGAGTTGATACTCGCCTTCGGGGACATCAAGAGTGAGCATATCGCCGTCGAACCTGTCCGTCACGTCGACCACTTCACTCAGGTCATTGATGGGGTCAGGAGCAAGATAGCAGGCCACAAGGGTCGGGATGCGGCTGGGGGTGACCCTGGTCACTCCCGGGTCGATGGTCCTGAAGATGTGGAATTTGGAGACCTGGAAGGGCTGCCCGCCGGGGACGCTCTGAGCGCAGGTGAGCATCACCGACGCCCTCTCTTCCATAGGCAGAGTCTCCGCGCCGAAGGGCCATCCGGAGCCTATGATAAGGTCGCAGGTGAGCCCGATTTTCTCGGCCTCGTCAAAGACGACCTTGAGCATATCGATCCACTCGTCGCTGAGCCAGCGGAGCTCTGTGGTACCGGCCTCGTCGCCTCCGGGGAACCCAACGGGATTGATCTCGACTCCCCCGATGCCTGCTTCCTTGAGAAGATGCAGCTCGCGGACGAGTTCGTCGGCCTCAACCCTGTCTCCGTTCCACCACCAGCGCACGAAGGGGCGGTAGCAGCTCTCAGGGTTCTGGAAACGGGCGTATGTCTTGTCTGCGGCTCCGGCCTCGGATGAGGCAAACGACAGCGCCGCCGCAATGCAGAGCGCTGTCGTGAGAATTCTATGCTTCATAGGACTAATTGCCGGATACGATGATGAGTGCGAGACCCGCGATGAAGCAGCAGAACATAGCCGTCAGAAGTCCGGCGGTCCCCTTCTTCGCGCCCTTGAACTCCTTCCAGATGAAGATGCCCCAGATGGCGGCAATCATAGGAGCGCCCTGCCCGAGAGCATAGCTGACGGCTGCTCCGGCCTTGCCGGCGGTCAGATAGCTCAGCGCGGTGCCGAGGCACCAGATGGCGCCTCCGAGCATACCCACGAGGTGGGTCTTGGCCTCGCCCTTGAAATATGAGGAGAACTTGACCGGCTCACCCACGAAGGGCTTCTTCATGATGATGGGACCGAAAATGAAATGGCTGACGAGCACCGCGAGCGAGAACACGACGATTGCGGTGTAGGGGCCGACCTTGCCGCTCTCCATATTGGCGAAGTCCTTGAGGTCCATCGCCTTCATCACGAAGGACGAGAAGAACGACATCACCACTCCGGCGATGAGGGCGAGCACTATGCCCTTGCGCTGGTCTGCCTTGCTGACCGACGTGCTCTCAGCCTTGCGGCCGGAAGCGATGCCGTTGATGACGACCGCGGCGACGACAAGCGCCACTCCTATGGCAAGAATCACGAGATTGGTCTTGAGTGACCCCTGAGCCATCTCGACGCGGAGGTTGTTGATCACTCCCAGCACGAGCGCGAGACCGCACCCGAGAGGGAATGCCACCGACATGCCGGCGATGGAGGTGGAAGCGCTCAGAAGGATGTTGGAAGCATTGAATATCACGCCGCCGATTATGATGCTCAGAAGCGCCGGGCCGCTGGCCTGGGCAATGTCCTGAAGGAAGGGACGCCCGGCAGGGCCGAACTGACCGAGAGTCAGGGCAAAGAGGAGGGAAAAGATAACCATTCCGACCACATAGTCGCAATAGAAGAGCTCGTAGCGCCAGCTCTTTGCGGCGAGTTTCTGGGTGTTGCCCCAGGAGCCCCAGCACATCATCGTGACGAAGCACAGGATGACTGCGAGCAGATAACTGTTGACGATAAACATAATAGTGCTGTTGATTATTGGTTAAATTCTTTTGAGGATGGCCTCGGTCTCGGCCTCGTAGCCGGGCTTGCGAAGAAGCGCGAACATATTCTTCTTGTAGGCCTCCACGCCGGGCTGGTTGAAGGGATTGATGCCGAGAAGGTAGGCGGACACGCCGCAGGCAAACTCGAAGAAGTAGAAGATGGCTCCGAGATTCTCCTCGTCGACCTTCTCCATACTCACCTCCATCTGGGGCACACCGCCGTCGATGTGGGCTATCTTGGTGCCGAGCTGGGCCATCGCGTTGCAATGGTCGACCCTCTTGCCGGCGAGGTAGTTGAGCTGGTCGAGGTTCTGGGGATCGCTGCCGATAGTGACGGTCCTCGCGGCGTTCTCGACGCTCACCACGGTCTCATACATAATGCGGCTGCCCTCCTGGATGAACTGCCCCATCGAGTGAAGGTCTGCTGTGTTGGCCACCGACGCGGGATAGATGCCCTTGCCGTCCTTGCCTTCGGACTCGCCGTAGAGCTGCTTCCACCATTCGGCGAGGAATGTCAGCTTGGGGTTGTAGGTCACGAGAATCTCGACGGCCTTGCCCTTCCCGGAGTGAAGGAGGTTGCGCATCGCTGCGTACTTGACGGCGGCATTGTCCTCACTCTTGACAAGGAGCTCCTCGCGCTCGGCGGCAGCGCCCTTGAGCATCGCGCGGACATCGAATCCTGCCACGCAGATGGGCAGAAGCCCCACGGGAGTGAGCACGCTGTAGCGGCCGCCAACGTTGTCGGGGACGACGAATGATTTGTAGCCTTCCTGGGTGGAGAGGGTCTTGAGGGCGCCCTTCCTGGCGTCGGTGATGGCGACGATGCGCCCGGCGGCTCCGGCCTTGCCGTATGTGCTCTCCAGATACTCCTTCACGATGCGGAACGCCACTGCGGGCTCGGTGGTGGTGCCGGACTTGGAGATGACGATGCAGGCCGCGTTCCTGGTCCGGACCAGATCCATCAGCTCGGCGAGATAGTCTTCAGAGAGATTGTTGCCCGCGAAGACGATTCTTGTCTTGGGCTCGAGAAAGCTGTGGCTGAGAGCCTCGACGGCGCATTTGGCCCCGAGGTATGAGCCTCCGATGCCGATGACCACGACAAGATTGACTCCAAGCACATTCCAGCTGTCGCGGACGGCCTCGAACTGACAGACGAGGGACTCGTCGACGTCTACAGGAAGAGTCTTCCAGCCGAGAAAATCGTTGCCCGCGCCCTGCTCGCTCTGGAGCACGTCATAGGCGGCAAGGGCCTTCTGCACATAGTCGGCATACTCTGCGTTGTTTACAAAGGAGTCGCAGCCTCCGAGATTGATCTTTACCATATTGTCTGTGATTTGTGTCTTTTAAACAATAACCTTCAAATATATCAAAAAACAAAGAACGGCGCAAATTTAAATGACTTTGACAAAAAATACTTATATTTGAAGGATTCGATATTACAGACCAGATGATGAGCATACAGCAGGACAAGATAGATTCACTCTTCGCGCGCAGAGCCGCCTCGAAGACAGGAGGCGGGCAGAAGCGCATCGACGCCCAGCACGCCAAGGGCAAACTTACCGCACGCGAGAGGCTCTCTCTGCTCCTTGACGAAGGGAGCTTCGAAGAGTTCGACGCGTTCGTCCAACACCGATGCACCAACTTCGGGATGAACTCTTCACACCCCGACGGAGACGGCGTCGTGACCGGCCAGGGGACAATCGACGGCAGGCTGGTGTTCGTCTATGCCCAGGACTTCACCGTCAGCGGCGGCTCCCTGAGCAAGACGATGTCGGAGAAGATATGCAAGGTGATGGACCTGGCGCTGAAGGTGGGAGCTCCCTGCATCGGGCTGGGCGACTCCGGAGGCGCTCGCATCCAGGAAGGCATCGACTCCCTGGCGGGCTACGGCGAGATCTTCGAGCGCAACATCCTCGGAAGCGGGGTCGTGCCCCAGATAAGCTGCATAATGGGCCCCTGCGCAGGCGGAGCGGTGTACTCCCCCGCCCTCACCGACTTCACGCTGATGGTGAAGGACACTTCATATATGTTCATCACCGGCCCCGCGGTGGTCAAGAGCGTCACCGGCGAAGAAGTCACCCAGGAAGAACTGGGAGGCGCAGTCGTGCACTCCACAAGGAGCGGAGTCGCGCACTTCGCCGCCAATGACGAGAAGGAGGCCCTCGGGACTATCCGGAGGCTCCTCTCATTCATCCCTCAGAACAACCTTGAGACTGCTCCCCCCAGGCCCACGTCCGACCCTTCAAGCCGCGCTGACAAGGCTCTGGACAGCATCATCCCCGACTCCCCCTCCCAGGCCTACGATATGTACTCCGTCATCAGGGCGATAGTGGACGACGGGGATTTCCTGGAGGTCCACAAAGGCTTCGCGCCCAACATAATAGTCGGATTCGCCCATATGGGCGGCAGGAGCGTGGGCGTGGTGGCCAACCAGAGCGAAGTGCTCGCCGGAGCTCTCGACATAGCGGCCAGCCGCAAGGCGGCACGCTTCGTGCGCTTCTGCGACGCCTTCAACATCCCGCTGGTGACTCTGGTCGACGTGCCGGGGTTCCTCTGCGGCACCCAGCAGGAGTACGGCGCCATCATCTCCAACGGAGCCAAGCTCCTCTACGCCTACGGAGAGGCCACAGTCCCCAAGGTGACGGTCACTCTGCGCAAGAGCTACGGCGGAGCGCACATAGTGATGAGCTGCAAGCAGCTGCGCGGCGACATCAATTACGCCTGGCCTTCGGCCGAAATCGCGGTGATGGGGGCGAAGGGCGCCACGGGGATCCTCAAGGGAGTGGAGGAGAAGGAGTACGAAGAGCTTTTCTGCAACCCCTACCAGGCCGCCCAGAGAGGATATATCGAAGATGTGATCGCTCCCCACGAGACCCGTTTCCGCATCATAAGAGCCCTCAGCGTCCTCGACGGCAAGAGGCAGGAGCTCCCGGCCAAGAAACACGACAATCTTCCGCTATGATCCTGAGCATCGTATCAATTCTCGTCGTATTCGCCTGCCTGATTATCCTCTGGGGCATCTACTCCCTGCTGGGAGCCCTCCTGTGCGGGAAGATCTCTCTCCCCCGCAAGTCCGCTCACCCCGCAGACGAGGCCGAAGTCGCAGCGGCCATCGCTACAGCGCTGGAATTGTATCTCACAGAGCAGGAAGAGCGTCCAAAGAGCATCATCACCATCCGTCCCCGCTCCGGGGGCGCCTGGACGGACAAGTCCCTTACATTGCGCAAATCCCCCACAAGATGAAAGAATACTCCCTCAAGATAAACGGCAGAGACTATCGCGTCTGCATAGACTCCATCTCCCCCGCCGGAGCCGGCGTCACCGTCAACGGCACTCCCTACAGCGTCGAGTTCGCTTCCGGCTCTCAGCCTGCTGCCGATGGCAGTCCGTTCCGGCAAGTGTGTCCACCCTCGGACGGAACCTCCTCCACTGCTGCAGGACTGCCTGCTGCCGTCGAGGGACCAGAAAATAGGGGGAATGGCCCCTCGACGGCCCAGGCAGCTCCTGCAGCATACCCTCCATCAACAGAGGCCGCACGCGTAAAGACCGTGAAGTCGCCGCTGCCAGGAGTGATCATCGGGATGAAGGTCGGAAGAGGGCAGACGGTCAGAAGAGGAGACAAGATTGCCGTGCTCGAAGCGATGAAGATGGAGAACGACATCCTCGCTCCGATTGACGGCACGGTAACCGACATCTACGTCGCCAAGGGTGACGCGGTGCTTGAAGGAGCCAAAATAGCCGATATAGCATAATGAACATCTCAGAAAGTCTGCAACAATTCTGGCAGTTCACCGGATTTGCCAACTGCACCTGGCAGCACCTGGTGATGATTGCCATAGGCATAGTCTTCATCACGCTCGGCATCGCCAAGAAGTGGGAGCCGCTCCTGCTGGTCCCGATAGGATTCGGCATCATCATCGGCAACATCCCCGTCCTCACCGGCCTGCAGGTCAGCATCTACGAGCCCGGGTCCGTGCTCAACATCCTCTATCAGGGAGTCCGGCAGGGATGGTATCCCCCGCTGATATTCCTCGGCATAGGAGCGATGACGGACTTCTCGGCGCTCATCTCCCAGCCCCGCCTCATACTCATCGGAGCCGCCGCGCAAGTCGGCATCTTCGGAGCCTACCTGCTGGCGCTCCATATGGGATTCCTCCCCAACGAGGCCGGCGCCATAGGAATCATCGGAGGAGCCGACGGCCCCACCGCCATATTCCTCAGTTCGAAGCTCGCCCCGGAGCTGCTCGGCGCGATAGCGGTCTGCGCGTACTCCTATATGGCGCTCGTCCCGGTGATTCAGAAGCCGATCATGCTCCTTCTGACCACCAGGAAGGAGAGACTCATCCGGATGCGGCGTCCCCGCGAGGTAAGCCGGAGGGAGAAGATAATATTCCCCATCGTGGGATTCATCTGCACGGCCTTCATCGTGCCGTCCGCTCTGCCTCTGCTCGGAATGCTCTTCTTCGGCAATCTTCTGAAGGAGTCCGGGGTCACCCGCAGACTCGCCAACACCGCTGCAGGACCGATGATCGACGTGGTCACGACCCTTATCGGAGTGACGGTCGGCGCATCGACCCAGGCGGATGTCTTCCTCAGCGAGAAGTCCATCAAGATATTCATCCTGGGCCTGGTGAGCTTTGCTATCGCCACAGCCTGCGGAGTGCTCTTCGTCAAACTGATGAACCTGTTCTGCCGCGAGGGCAACAAGATCAATCCGCTCATCGGCAACGCCGGCGTCTCCGCCGTACCTGACTCAGCCCGCGTCTCAGAGGCCGTCGGTCTGGAAGCCGACCCGGAGAACCATCTGCTGATGCACGCGATGGCGCCCAACGTAGCCGGAGTCATCGGCTCCGCAGTCGCGGCGGGCCTGCTGCTCGGATTCCTCGGATGATCAGCTTATTATGGATAGAAGAGACTTTCTCAAGACAGGAGCCGTCGCGGCAGTGGGTCTGAGCCTTGGCCTGGAAGGCAAAGCGCAGACAGTCAGGACGGATGACGCCCAAGCCTCCGGCACAGGCAGACTCATCATCTCGGCTCCGATGCTGCAGAATTACGCCGAAACTTCGGTCGGAGTGGCGTTTGCAGTGTCCGATATGGCCAACGGATTCGTGACATACGGACGCAAGAAGGACCTGAGCGACGGCGTCACGGTCAAATGTGGCGGATACCGCGTCACCGATATGAACGACAAGGTGATGCTGGTGCGCCTGACAGGGCTCCGCCCCTCCACGAAGTATTATTACAAGATAGGCGCCGACCGCATCAACTATGTCCACGGCCACAAGATGATAAATCTGGGCACAGAGAATGACGACACCCTCTATTCTTTCAAGACCGCCGGAGCGAAGACTGCATCACATTTTGTCGTGATCAACGACACCCACTCCAAGATGGACACCTTCGATGCCCTGACCCGCCGCATTGACGAGATTGATCCTCCCTGCGTGGTCTGGGACGGAGACTGCTGCAGCTGCGCGGAAGACATCGACACCCAGGTGAGAGTGTACCTCACCCCGGACATCAGCATCAAGGATTACGCTTCCGGACGGCCATATCTGATCTGCCCCGGCAACCACGAAAACAGGGGCCTTGCCAACCGCCATCTGGAGAAGGTCTGGATGTTCCGCCAGAGCGAAGAGAGAAGCCCGCGTGACTGGGATCTGGGCCGCAATTTCGCCATAAGGCTCGGCGACATCGCCCTCATAGGCCTCGACACGGGCGAAGACAAGGTCGACTGCAACCCCATATTCTGCGGTCTGTTCAACAGCGAACCCTACAGAGTGGCTCAGAAGGCCTGGCTCGAGGATGCTCTAGGGAGGCCGGACATAGCCGATGCGCCTTTCCTTGTGGCCTGCTGCCACATTCCCCTTTATGACTCGCGTCCCGACCAGAATCCGGGAGACGTGTACCCCGCCGACTACGATCCGAAGTATTTGACAGATTATGCACATTGGCAGCGCAGTTGTATGCGCCTGTGGGGGCCTCTGCTCACGCAGGCCGGATGCCAGCTTGTCATAAGCGGCCACCAGCATTCGTTCAACTACGAACCTGCCGGAGGTGACCGCAGTTGGGCCCAGATAGTCGGAGGCGGCCCTCATATCAGCGGCGATAGCACTCAGAGGCAATTCCCTACCCTCACCGACGTGCGAGTGAAGGGCGGCAAGCTTAAAGCGGTGGTATATGATATGCTGCACGACATCAAACTCGCTTCGTACACATACACATCAAAGAAATAGCATATGACAGGACGGAAAATTCTCGGAGTTGACATCGGCGGCACCAAATGCGCGGTCACCCTCGGACTGAGCGGAAGCCCCACGCAGATTGACATCACGGACAAGGAGCGATTCGACACTACGGATTGTCCTTCCACGATTGACAACATCAAAAGAGCGATACGCACCGTGCTTGGGCGCAACGGCCTCGCGGCTTCGGACATTTATTCCATCGGCATCAGCTGCGGAGGTCCGCTCGACAGCGCCGCGGGAGTAGTGATGTCACCCCCCAATCTCCCCGGATGGGACAACATCCCGATAGTGAAGATCCTGTCGGACGAATTCGGCGTCAAGGCCGCGCTGCACAACGACGCCAACGCCTGCGCCCTCGCCGAATGGACTTTCGGCGCCGGCAAAGGGACGCGCAACATGGCATTCCTTACGTTCGGCACCGGACTCGGAGCAGGTCTGATACTTGACGGCAAGCTCTACACCGGCACCAATGACAATGCCGGGGAGCTTGGACACCTGCGTCTCGCTCCATTCGGTCCGGTAGGCTATGGCAAGGCCGGCTCCTTCGAGGGCTTCTGCAGCGGCGGCGGCATCAGGCAACTCGCCCAGACCGCGGTGCGCGAGCGTATGCAGATGGGAGAGCGGGTGAGCTGGTGCGCCGACTCCGACATCGACTCCATCACGGCCAAAAGCGTCGCAGAAGCAATGTATGAGGGCGACCCGCTCGCAAGGGAGATTTACGAGACTTCCGCAAGATATCTGGGCATAGGGCTGTCCATCCTTGTCGATATCATCAATCCGGAAATGATTGTCATAGGCAGCATCTACGCGCGCAACGAGGCCTTCTTCAAACCTGTCGTGCAGCAGGTGCTCGACCGCGAGGCGCTTCCCCTTGCCGGGAAGGTGTGCCGAGTCGTGCCTGCGGCGCTTGGTGAGTCGATCGGCGACTACGCCGCACTGTCAGTGGGAGCCAATATATAATCGGATTCTTACAGAAGCGACCGGGCGGCGCTGTGCCCTGCCATCGCTCCGGTGCTGAACGCCGCCTGGAGGTTGTAGCCGCCGGTGTCGCAGTCCACGTCCAGAACTTCGCCGCAGAAGTACAGGCCGCCTACAATCCTGGACTCCATAGTCTTGGGCATCACATCGTCGGTGCTCACTCCGCCGGCGGTGACGACGGCGCGCTCGTAGCCCACATAGCCGTCTATGTCGAATCGCCAGTCCTTCAGGGCCTTGGCAATGCTTACCAGATTGATCCAGACCTTCGTGTCGGCCCTGCCCCTGCGCTCGAGAGTGATGATCTCGGGGTGCATCGCCGTGAAGGCCGGAATAAGGTCCCAGGGCAGGAGCTTGCCCATAAGTATCCGGCATTTCTCCTTCTCTTTGAGGCCGCGGCTCCGGGGGTCTTTGTCGATCTGCTGCCATAGCTCCTTCGTGCGGGCGGTGAGTTCGGTCAGTTCAACCCCTGGCTTGAGATCGAGCAGGAGGGCGACCTTCGAGCCGTTTGTCATCGACTTTACGGCCTTGCGGCTGAGCTGGAAGCCGACGGGGCCTTCGATGCCCCCGTCGGTGAAGTCCACATCGCCAAACTCCGAGTCGGAAGGAGTGCCGTCTATCTCGAGCGCCGCGCCTACATTCCTCAGCTGAATGCCGCATAGAGCTTCTCCTAGCTCGGAGAGCGGAGTGCTCCTGTCGATATGGCCGCGCCCTGAGCCGAGTTTGTAGCCTCTGGGGACAAGAGCTGTCAGCGAGGGGAAAGTCGGCACCACTCTGTGCCCCGTCCCGGAAGCCCAGCGGTAGCCGTCTCCGGTGCTTCCCGTGGTGGGGTAGCTAAGACCCCCCGTGGCTATTATCAGCCTGCGGGTGGAGAGAGTCTCTCCGCCGGAGAGGGTCAGCAGGAACGTGTCCGCCGCGCTGACAGAGATGACTTCAGCCTCGGGGATGATTTTCACTCCAAGACTGTTGCAGGCGCCGACGAGTGTGTCCACGACATCAGATGCGTGATACGACGCGGGGAATGCCCTGTCGCCTCTCTCCACGACGGTCTTCATCCCGAATCCCTCGAAGAATTCCATCACTCTCTCCGGAGGCAGGGCGTAGAAGGCGTTCTTGACGAAGGAAGACTTGCTCCTGACGTGCGGGGAGAAAGAATTCCAATCCTTCATATTGGTGAAGTTGCAGCGCCCCTTGCCGGTGATCATTATCTTGCGGCCCGGCCGCGGCATCTTCTCGAGCACGGTGACGCTGAGGTCTCTGTCAGCATCGACGGCAGTCCTGGCGGCGCTGTAGGCCGCCATCAGACCTGAGGCTCCTGCCCCTATGATGGTGATATCCGACTTCATACGAAAAAAGGGAAAGCTTAGCACATCGCACCGCTACGACCTCCTGCCCTTGCTGCATTCCTGCCCTGGGGGAGTTCAGAGGGAGCTGGTCGTGTACGACTTTCCCGCAGCAAATATAAGAATAATTTGGGAATAACCGCAGAATTTTCTTATATTTGCGCTCCGATTGCCACTTTAGCTCAGTCGGTAGAGCATCGCATTCGTAACGCGAAGGTCGTCAGTCCGAGCCTGACAAGTGGCTCAAAAGAGCGGATAAAATTTGCAATTTCGGGAATTTACCCTATCTTTGCATCCGCAATCGAAGCTTTAGCTCAGCTGGTTCAGAGCGCTTGCTTGACAGGCAAGAGGTCAGCAGTTCAAATCTGCTAAGCTTCACAAGGGCCGGGGAGACGTTCCGCGGCCTTTTTTCATTAAGACTATGGCATACGACATCTCCCTCAGACTCCCTGCAGAGTGGATCTGCGAGCAAGACACCTACACAGACGAGACAGGCGTCGAAATCACTCACCTCGAAGCTCAGAAACCCGGCTCGCTGATCGACATCTACGTGGGCGAGATGCCCGAAGGAGAGACCGCCGAAGACCAGGCTCTGGCCAACTATGCCGAGACCGTCGGCTTCTACGAAGACGACCCCGAAGACTTCAACCCTATCGTGAAGATAGACTTCAACGGCAAGAAGGCCTACGGATTCAGCGCCCTGTGCGAAGACGAGTCGCCGATGCGCTTCATCGCTCAGGAAGTGCGCCGGGGAGTGCTTGCGATAATAGTCTTCTTCGCCCCCGACGAGGACTCTGTCATCGAGGTGCAGAATCTCATCGAGAGAGGCTTCAGGACAAAAGCTTGACCTCGTCCACTCCCTCGATCTGAAGTATACTCTGCATCAGGTCATCGATCTCGGACGAGGAGTGCACGGGCACATCGATGTTGCAGTCGACTATCTCGTCCTTGATCACGGCATTGATGGCCGAGAGGGACAGATGCAAGCGCTCCACGAAACAATCGATTATGTCGCGCAGGAGATGATACCTGTCCACCGCGATGATGGCGATACGTACCGGATAGGTAAGAGACTCCGAAGGCTCAAACTTGACAGCCACGATTGAATCTCCGTACTCGGACGCCTGCTTGATGGCCTGAGGGCAATTGCGGTTGTGCACGGTGATGCGGCCGTCTTCTGACTTGAAGCCTATCACCTCGTTGCCCGGGAGGGGTTTGCAGTGCGGGCAACGGTCGAACTCGAGCCGCTCCTGCCTGCGGAGAAGCTCGCGGAGGAGGTTCTTCGCCTTGTAGCTCTTGACGTAGCGCAACCACGACTCCTTGGGGACGACATTCTCGCTGATGCCGATCTCGACGCAATCGCCGCGGCTCAGGACAGCGCTGATCGGGCAGAGCTTGCCGTTGATGCGGGCATACTGCGCGTGACTTCCGATATCGGTGTGCACCTCGAATGCAAAATCGAGCGCAGATGCTCCCTTGGGCAGGATGACACCCTTGCCCTTAGGCGTGAAGGCGATTATGTCTTCGTTGTAGAGCGACGAATTGAGGCCCTCCATAAAGAGGTAGCCGTCGCTACTCCCGGCGATGTTCTGCAACACTCCGCGGAAGCGCTCGAGCCAGGATTCACCCCTCTCCACCACACAGCCCAGCTTGGCGTTGCGGTGCATCCTCTCGGAGGCGATGTGAAGCTCCTCCCAGGCGCCGCTGTGGTTGAGGAAACGGACGTGGAAACTCTGGTAGCCGTTGTCCTTGGGATTGTCGATGTAGTTGGTCACGCTCCCGGGACGCTCCTTGAAATGCGAGGAAAGGATGGAGTAGATGTAGATGGCGGTGTCCTTCTCGATCACGTCGGTGGCAGCGGCCTCCCCCACCCTGTTCCAGCCCTCCATAGGCTCATATATCACCCTCACGTAGTGCTTGAACTCGACGTGGGCGAAGTCGCACTTGTCTTCCTTCATGTCGCGCCAGATGCTGTAGGGCTTGCGGTAGCGCACCTGGGTGCGGGCCTGGGTCCCGTGCAGGGCCAGCAGAGAGTCGATGGAGGAGGTGAATGTCGCCACACCCTCCGCCGTCGCGGCCTTGTCTTCTTCCAGGAGCCTGGATATGAGCTCGAATTCGCGCGGGCAGCGGAAGCGGAACGAGAGGTTCTCAAGCTCGCTCTTGACGTGGTAGAGCCCAAGACGCCCCGCGAGGGGAGCATAGAAGAAGTCGGTCTCGCCGGCAATCTTCATCTGCTTGTCGGAGCGCATCGAATCGAGAGTGCGCATATTGTGCAGGCGGTCGGCCAGTTTGACCAGCAGGGCGCGGACATCGTAGTGGACCGAGTCCAGAATCTGCTTGTAGTTGTCGACCTGCTTCGTGTTCTCGTAGACTTGCTTGCGGCGCTTCGTGACCACATCCACAAGGAAGGCGACGTCGTCTCCGAACCGCTTGCGGATGTCCTCCACCTCGTAGGGGGTATCCTCCACCACATCGTGCAGGAAAGCCGCGCACACAGTGTTGGCATCCAGCTCCAGCTCTTCGGCCACTATGGCGGCAACGGCGAGAGGGTGGGTGATGTACGGAGCGCCCGACTTGCGGGTCTGTCCCTCGTGGGCCGAGGCGGCGAACTCAAATGCCTGCTTCACACGGGCGAGCTCTTCCGGAGTCGTACGGGCGGCCATCACGTCAAAGATGTGCTGCGCGCCCTCTCTTATCTGGGATTCGTAATCTTCTTGCATAGGGTGGCGAATTTAGCAAATTTTTCGATATTACCGCAGCATTTTCACAAGTTCCTCTAGCCCAGAGCCAGGGCGATCACCCCGGCCACGGCCATATAGGCATAGACCACCTTTCGGAGCACTCCTATCGGAAGGCGGCGGTAGACCCTGGTGCCGAGAAGGATGCCGAGCAGCGCGGCGGGAAGCCCCACAATCCAGGCCTTGCCGACGGCCGGGGTCACGAAGCCAGACCCTGCCCTGAATATCGACATCATAGAGTTGCTGATGACAAAATAGGTCGAAATCAGCGACATATACTGCTCCTTGGTCTGGGTGCACGACATAAAATAGATCACTGCGGGAGGCCCCTGCATCGCGAAGAATCCTCCAGTCAGGCCGGACAGCGTGCCCATCGAGGCCTGCACGGGAACTGAAGGCTTGAGGTGAACCTTGCCGCTGAAGAGGAAGAAATAGATGCTCACGAGTATCAGCACTCCTCCCAGCACACGCCTCATAAGGTGCGTATCCAGCCCGGCGACCACCCTTATGGCACCGAACGACACGACAAGGAACACAATTACTATGACATAGAGCTTCCTCCAATCCAGGAATGAGCGCATCTGCACTGCGGTGATGGTCGCGCTCAGAAGCGCCAGAAGGCCCGAAAGGGCTGTCGCCTCGACATACGAGGGCATCAGGAAGGGAAGGGCCGTCATTATGAAGATGCCGAACCCGAAGCCGGTCACCCTCTGGATGAAGCTGGCGCAGAATGCAAGCAGGGCTATCAGAGCAAGATTTGAGGCGGAAATCATAGGCGAGGCAAATTTAGCATTTTTTTGCATTTTGCGTCAAATATATTTACTTTCGCGCCATGCTTGTCCTCAATCTCACCAACTACGTGGCGATGAATTTCTCGGCCAATGTACTGATTGCGGCCGGAGCTTCTCCTCTTATGTCTTTCTACGAAGAAGAGATGGAAGAGTTGGTCTCCATCTGCGACTCGATGGTCATAAACATAGGTTGTCTGGATGAGCAGTTCCGCAGGGCGGCGCTCAGAGCTGCCGCGGCGGCGTCACGTCTGGAGAAGCCGTGGGTTCTCGACCCTGTCGGCGCAGGCGCGAGCAGGCAGAGAAGCGAGCTGTGCCGGGACCTCATAGAGGAGTTTCATCCCTCGGTCATCCGCGGCAACGCATCCGAGATCAGTTTCCTCTCCTCTATGCTCTGCAAGGGCAAGAAGGGCAGCGCAGGCTGTGGCGCGGACTCGACGCAGGACAGCGCCGCAGTGGTGGATGCCGCCCGGGAGCTGTCACGGCGCACCGGAGCGGTGGTGTCGATGAGCGGACAGACGGACTTTGTCACAGACGGCGAGGAAGTGCTGCGCGTGGAAGGAGGCAGTCCGGTGATGAGCCGGGTCACGGCGACGGGATGCAGCGCGTCGGCTCTGACGGCGGCATATCTCGCACGCGAAGACAACACTCTCCGCTCCGCGCACGAGGCGATGAGGATGATGGCCGCCGCGGGCGAGATGGCAGCCTCGAGGACGAAGCTCCCCGGCTCGTTCCAGGCGGAATTCATCGACGCCATCGCGCGCCTCAGAGGCAAGCGCTTCGACAAGAGTTCGCTGCGGCTCTACCTCGTGACGGACAGGGGCCTCGCGGCCGGAAGAGACATCCGCGAGATAGCCGTCGGTGCCGCCCGCGGAGGCGCCACAATGGTGCAGCTCAGGGAGAAACATCTCGACACCGACTCTTTCATAAGACTTGCCACGGACCTCAAGAAGGCTCTCGCTCCCCTGGGAGTGCCGCTCATAATCAACGACCGCGTGGACGTGGCGCTCGCCTCCGGCGCCGACGGAGTGCACATTGGCCAGTCGGATATGCCCTACGAAGCGGCGAGGCGCCTGCTTGGCCCCGACAAGATAATCGGACTCTCCGTCGAGAATATGGATCAGGTCCTCGAGGCCAACTCCCTCGACGTGGACTACATCGGGGTCTCCCCCGTCTTTGCCACCCCGACCAAGACCGACACCGCCCTGCCTTTCGGACTGGACGGTCTCAGACAAGCCTCGGAGCTGAGCATACACCCTACGGTCGCGATTGGAGGGATGAACAAGTCCAACGCCCGGGATGCCATAAGGTCCGGAGCCCAGGGAGTAGCTCTCGTCAGCGCGATCGTATGCGCCCCGGACCCCGAAGAAGCGGCGCGCGAACTTATCAAAGCAATGGAAAATGACTCTTGAAGATCTGGGAGAATTCGGCATTATCGACAAGATCCGGTCCCGCTTCGAGGCTCCACCGGGAGTCACCGGGATAGGAGACGATTGCGCGGTCCTGCCCCAGAAGGAGGGACTTGACACTCTCGTCAGCACGGATATGCTCGTGGAAGGGACTCACTTCCTCGCGTCCGACGTGGATGAGCGTGACCTCGGGTGGAAGAGCGCGGCGGTCAATTTCAGCGACATAGCGGCCTGCGGCGGAAGACCGACGGGGAGCTACCTCAGCCTGGCCCTCCCGCCCTCGACAAGCGAAGAGTGGATAGACGCCTTTATGGACGGATACCGCGAGATGAGCCTTCAGGCGGGAGCCCCTCTTCTGGGCGGAGACACCACCTCCTCTCCCGACAGGATATGCATCAATGTCACTGTCCTGGGAGAAGTGCCTTCGGGAAGAGCAAAACTGCGCAGTGCGGCGCTGCCCGGCGACCTGGTCTGCGTGACAGGGCCTCTGGGAGACTCCGCCGCGGGGCTGAAGCTGATACTCGGCGGCCTGCCGCGGGAGGAGTACCTCATCGGAAGGCACTACCGCCCTGTGCCCCGCATTGCCGAAGGGCAGATTCTGGCCGAGAGGGCCGGAGTCCACGCGATGATGGACATCTCGGACGGCGTGGCCTCGGACCTGAGGCACATTCTCGACGCATCAGGAGTCGGGGCAGTCATCGACACGCGCTCGCTCCCGATGTCTGAAGAGATGATTCGCGTCTGCAGCCGTTACGGCTGGGACCCGGTGCGACTGGCGCTCTGCGGAGGCGAGGACTACGAGCTGCTCTTCACGGCATCCCCCGATGCGGCGGACTCTCTCGGCATCCCGTTCTTCACCATAGGCCGCATCACAGGGGAGAAGGGCCTTGTATGGCTCCCCGAAGAGAGCTCCTATATGGGATACAGACATTTTGAATCAAGATGAAGACTTATCCAAGAGTACTCACGATAGCGGGAAGCGACTCCGGAGGCGGAGCCGGCATCCAGGCCGACATAAAGGCGATCAGCGCGACCGGAAGCTACGCCGAGAGCGCCATCACTGCAATCACCGTGCAGAACACCCTCGGGGTGCAGAGCGTGTACCCTGTCCCGCCACAGACAATCGCGGCGCAGATCGATTCGGTGCTCGGCGACATAGGAGCCGACGCCGTCAAGATAGGGATGCTCCACTCGGAGGAGGTCGTGCGATGCGTCAAGGACGCCCTCCTGCGCAACTCCACCCGCAACATCGTGCTCGACCCGGTGATGGTCTCGACCTCCGGGCACAGACTCATCGAAGAGGCGGCGGTGGAGGTGCTCTCACGCGAGCTGATCCCGCTCGCGGACGTCATCACTCCCAACATCCCCGAAGCAGAGATTCTCCTCGGGGCCGTGATACGCTCGCAGGAAGACCTGCCCGAGGCGGCGCGGAAGCTCTCGAGGGGCCGCGTGTCCGTGCTGATGAAGGCGGGGCATCTGACAGACTCGCGCCTTGTGGACATATTCTACAACGCGCGCGAAGACAGGATTGTCGAGCTACCCTCCCCCAGGATAGACACCCCCAACACGCACGGCACCGGATGCACGCTCTCGTCGGCGTTCGCCTCGTTCCTCGCCCGGGGCCTGTCTTTGGACGAAGCGGCCCGCAGGGCCAAGGACTATATCGCCTCCGCGATCGAATCCGGAGCAGAATATTCGATCGGGCACGGCCACGGGCCGGTGGACCATTTCTTCGCCCTGCACAAGGGCAATTGTTGACAACATTGTTGATAACATGTTGATAACTGACGGCTCAATATTTTGCCTGCAAGAGTAAAAAAATCTAATTTTGCAGGCAGTATACGTCAGCTATGAGAAAACTTGCATTACTCCTGAGCCTTACGATGCTTCTTGCAGGCGGGGAGGTCGTATTTGCCGGAGGGCCGACTCTCAGGATAGCGAGTTTCAACAATCAGGCGGACCTTTCCGCAGACCATCACCATTGGGCCGGACGCGCCCGGAGAGTCAGGCAGCTGCTCGAAGACCGCCGCTGGGACGTAGTCGGGATGCAGGAGCCGTTCTCCTTCCAGGTCAAGGATATGGAAGAGATGCTGCCCGACTACGCCTGGGTCGGCAACTCCACCGACGGCAAGATCGAGGACGGCTACTGGCACTACAACCCCATCTTCTACCGCAAGGACAGGATTCGTCTGCTCGACTGGGGGAGCTTCTGGTTCTCCGAGACCCCGGATGTCCCCGCCTCCAAGAGCTGGGACGCACATACATCCAGATTCTGTGTATGGGCCAAGTTCCGCGACCGCCGCAGTGGCCGCATTTTCTTTGAGTTCAACTGTCACTTCGACCACAAGGGCGAGGAGGCAAGGCAGCACTCCGCCCGCATCGTGCTGGACAAGATAGCCTCTCTGGTCGGAAGCCACCCGTTCTTCATCAACGGCGACTTCAACACGGTGCAGGGTTCTCCGGCCTACAACATCCTCGCGGACTCGGGCAAGGTCATAGACAGCTACTACTGCGCCTCCGACAAGGAAAACACTCTCATCGCCTCCTGGAACGACTGGAAGATGGAGCGCGAGGTGAAATACCCCTCCAATTTCGACCATATCTTTATATCGCCCGGCACCAAGGCCCTCAGCTGGAAGCTGCTGACCGTTCAATACGACGGCGCCTACCCGTCCGACCACTTCCCGATTGAAGTAGAATGGCAACTCTGAAGACTGCACATATCTTCCCGGGGCAAGGTTCGCAGACTCCGGGTATGGCAAGAGCTCTGTACGAAAGCAGCGCCGCGGCGCGCAGTATGATGGAGAGAGCGAACGATGTCCTCGGCTTCCGCATAACAGACATAATGTTCGGCGAAGACTCCGAGGCCCTCAAGGCGACCGCCGTCACACAGCCCGCAGTGTTTCTTCACTCAGTGTGCCTGTCGCTCTGCAGCGAGGAGCTTCAGGCCCCCGATATGGTCGCCGGCCATTCCCTCGGCGAATTTTCCGCTCTGGTCAGTGCCGGAGCGATTTGTTTTGAAGACGGTCTGAGGCTTGTCGCCGCGCGCGCCGCCGCGATGCAGAGATGCTGCGAGGAGCGCCCCGGCTCGATGGCCGCCATCATAGGGCTGCCCGACGCCAAGGTGGAAGAGATATGCGCCGGCACCGACGGGACAGTCGTGAGCGCCAACTACAATTCCGACGGCCAGGTGGTGATTTCGGGAGAGAAAGATGCCGTCGCCGAGGCCTGCGCCGCGCTCAAGGCGGCGGGAGCAAGGCGCGCTCTGCCACTCAGCGTGAGCGGAGCCTTCCACTCCCCTCTTATGGAGCCGGCCCGCAGGGAGCTTGCCACCGCCATCGATTCGACCCCGTTCACTGCCCCGCGCTGCCCCATATACCAGAACGTCTCAGCCTCGGCGGAGACTCTCCCCGCACGCATCAAGGCGAACCTTCTGGACCAGCTCACATCGCCTGTGAGATGGTCGCAGAGCGTCAGGGCGATGATCGCGGACGGCGCGCAGCAGTTCGTCGAGGTGGGCCCCGGCACGGTCCTTCAGGGTCTTGTCAGGCGGACAGCCCCGGCGGAAGTCACAATCAGAGGAATCCAATAACCTAATCATACTATGTCACAACCCAACAACACCAAAGCAATTTACGACGCCAGATCCCTCGGAAAGGGAAAGATGGCGCTACTTGGCTTCCAGCACATGTTCGCAATGTTCGGAGCGACGGTCCTCGTGCCCGCTCTGACAGGACTCTCGGTAAGTGCGACCCTGCTATTCGCGGGTCTCGGCACACTGCTGTTCCACCTGCTCACGAAGTTGAAGGTCCCCGCATTCCTCGGCTCTTCATTCGCGTTTATCGGAGGTTACGCCGCAGTGGTGGGGATGGGTGCGGAATTCGGTCTCGACCAGGCCGCCTCTCTCCCCTATGCCTGCATCGGAGTGTTCTTCGCCGGACTGATGTACTTCATCCTCGCAGCCCTCATCAAGGCATTCGGAGTCAAGAAGGTTATGACCTACTTCCCTCCCGTCGTGACAGGCCCCATCATCATCGCCATCGGTCTGACGCTGTCGGGCTCCGCCATCAACAACTGCACCACCAACTGGTGGATTGCCCTCCTCGCCGTGGCCATCATCGTGGTCTGCAACATCTGGGGCAAGGGGATGGTCAGGATCGTGCCCGTCCTCCTCGGTGTCTTGGGTTCGTACATAGTCGCCGCCTGCTTCGGCCTCGTGGACTTCACCCCCGTCAAGGAGGCCGCCTGGATAGGCGTTCCCTTCAAGATGCAGAACACCGCATTCGCAGTGTTCCAGAACCCCAACTGGGGCCTTGTGATCACCGCAATCATCACAATCCTCCCCATCTCGCTCGCGACGATGATCGAGCACATCGGTGATATGTGCGCAATCTCCAGCACCACCGGCATCAACTATCTCGAGGATCCCGGTCTGCACCGCACCCTGATGGGCGACGGACTTGCCACAGCCCTGGCTTCGCTCTTCGGCGCTCCCGCCAACACTACCTACGGAGAGAACACCGGCGTTCTGAACCTCACCAAGGTCTACGACCCGCGCGTGATCCGCATCGCGGCCGTCCTCGCCATCATCTTCTCCTTCTGCCCGAAGTTCGCCGCCTGCGTCGCCGTGATGCCCGCGGCCACCATCGGAGGCGTCTCGCTCGTGCTCTACGGTATGATCTCGGCGGTCGGCGTGAGAAACCTCGTGGAGAACAAGGTCGACCTCACAGTCTCCCGCAACCTCATCATCGCAGCCCTCATCCTCGTGCTCGCCATCGGCATCAACTACGGTCCCGGCGCCATCTCCTTCACCATCGGCACGGCCACGATCTCCCTCTCAGGTCTCGCGGTGGCAGCCCTCATAGGCATCATCTTCAACGCCTTCCTGCCCGGCAAGGACTACGAATTCGGCACCAACAAGAGAGGTGACATCACCGTCAACCTCGGTGGATCGACCCGCAACCCCAACTGGAGAGAAGAGCATCCCGAAGATACCAAACTTTAGTCTGCAATGACCGACGCTGAGCTCAAAGCCAATCTCAGGGTAGTCCCCGACTTCCCCGTCAAGGGCATCAATTTCTTTGACGTCACGACTCTTATGAAGAGCAGCGAGTGCCTCAAGGAGCTTCTCGACCGCCTTTATGAGGAGTACAAAGACAAGGGTATCACCAAGGTGATCGGCATCGAATCAAGAGGTTTCCTTCTGGGTCCCGCTCTTGCCGACAGGCTCGGCGCGGGGTTCGTGATGGCCCGTAAGAAGGGCAAGCTCCCTTCAGACACCATCCAGGAGACCTACATCAAGGAGTACGGAGAAGACACGATAGAGATACATCGTGACGCCATCCTCCCCACAGACGTGTGCGTGCTTCACGACGACCTTCTCGCCACAGGAGGCACGATGGCCGCCTGCTGGAGGCTCGTGCAGAAGTTCTCCCCCGCGAAGACCTACCTGAGCTTCCTCATCGACATCGAGGATTGCCCCAGGATCAGCGCCTACCCCTCCGACGTCCCCGTCTACTCCACGCTTAAAGTCATCGAACACATTTAACCTATTTTATAACTACTATGAAAAAAATCATTTTCGCTATCGCCCTCGGAGCTATGTTCTCCGTCGGCACCGCCTTCGCTCAGGAGGAAAAATCCACGATGTTCAACGGCAGCACGAACCTGCAGATCTTCCACGATTTCTCGGCTGACCGCCAGTACTGCACAGCCACCCTCGAGGGCTTCTATATGGACCCCTGGGGAGACACCTTCTTCTTCATCGACTATGACTTCACCGACAAGGCTACCCGCAATCAAGACATTTATGGCCCTATGGGAAGCTATATGGAGATCTCCCGCTCGATCAACTTCTGGAAGAACAGCGCACTCGGAGCTCTCAGCGCACACGTCGAGTACAACGGCGGCATAGGCTTCGGCGCCAAGAACTGGCTCTTCGGTGCCAACTACGGCCTGCACTCCGCAGACTACAAGAACATCTTCACCTTCGAGCTGATGTACAAGACCTTCGACAAGAACGCCGCCTCCTCCGACTGCCCTCTGCAGTTCACCTTCGTGTGGGGTATGGACGACCTCTTCGGACTCCCGGGCCTCCGCTTCAGCGGCTTCATCGATGTCTGGGGTGAGAACACCGTCAACTGGGCGGAAGATATGAGCAAGAGCGGCAAGTGGATCTTCCTCTCCGAGCCTCAGCTCTGGTACAACATCGGCCGTCACTGGGGTATGGACAACCTCAACATCGGCGGTGAGGTCGAGTTCTCCTACAACTTCGCCGGCTACAACGGCTTCAAGTGCCGTCCCTGCCTCGGTGCAAAATGGGTATTCTAATCTAACCTCCGTATATGAACAATCTTTTAGCAAAAGTCTTCGGGTTTGATCCCCAGAAGCACAGCGTGCGTACCGAGATCATCGCCGGTATCACCACCTTCCTGACGATGGCGTACATCCTCGCCGTCAACCCCGGCATCTTCAGCAACATCGACGGTATGCCTAACGGTGCTGTCTTCACAGCCACCGCACTCGCCGCAATCGTCGGTACTCTCGCGATGTCCCTCTACGCCAAGAAGCCTTTCGGACTTGCTCCGGGTATGGGTCTCAACGCATTCTTCGTGTTCACCGTGTGCCTCGGTATGGGATACAGCTGGCAGTTCGCTCTGACCGCAATCCTCATCGAAGGTATCATCTTCATCATCCTTTCCGCCACGAAAGTGCGTGAAGCCATCGTGAACGCCATCCCCGCCACGCTCAAGAACGCCATCGGCGCCGGTATCGGCCTGTACATCGCCTTCATCGGATTGCAGAGCGCCGGCATCATCGTCGACGACGGCGCAACCCTCGTCACCCTGGGCGATTTCAAGAGCTCTTCCTGCAGACTGTTCACCATAGGTCTCGTGCTCACCTCCGTCCTGGTGGTCCTGAAGGTGCGCGGCGGCATCCTCATCGGTATGCTCGCAACGACCATCATCGGTTGCATCCCCTACTTTGGCGAAACCCACTTCACGGGTGTGGTCTCAATGCCTGACAGCATCGCTCCCATCTTCTGCCAGTTCGAGTGGAGCCAGGTTCTCAGCTGGGATATGTTCATCGTGGTCTTCACCTTCCTCTTCATCGATATGTTCGACACCATCGGCACCGTTGTGGGTGTTTCCGTAAAGTCCGGTATGATCGACAAGGACGGCAAGGTGGACGGCATCAGCAAGATCCTCATGGCCGACGCTGTCGCCACCACCGCCGGTGCCTGCTTCGGCACTTCCACCACCACCACCTACATCGAGAGCGCGAGCGGCGTCGCCGAAGGCGGCCGCACAGGTCTTACAGCCTTCGTCATCGCCCTCGGGTTTGCAGTGGCCCTCTTCTTCTCCCCTATCTTCCTCGCCATCCCCGGAGCTGCCACAGGAGCGGTGCTCGTGATTGTCGGCGTGATGATGATGGCTCCTATCGCGAAGATTGACTGGAGCGACTACTCAGAGGCCATCCCCGCTTTCCTGACCGCTGTGATGATGCCGCTGTCGTACTCCATCGCTCACGGTATCATGGTGGGTATGATCAGCTACGTCGTGATCAACGCCCTGACGGGCAAGGCCAAGAAGATCAGCGTCGCCCTCTGGGTGCTCGCCGCTCTGTTCGTACTGAGGTACATATTCCTCTAATGTTCCCTACCTCCTCCAGCGAGGTGCTCAAACTCGGATGGGACTACATTGACGTCATACTCTTCACGGGTGACGCCTTTGTGGACCATCCGAGTTTCGGCACCGCCTGTATAGCCCGCTTCCTCGAGAAGCACGGCTACAGAGTCGCCGTGGTCCCCCAGCCCAACTGGAGAGACGATCTCCGGGATTTCCGCAAGCTGGGGGCCCCGAGGCTCTATTTCGGCGTCAACAGCGGCGCGATGGACTCTATGGTCAATCACTACACCGCCGCAAGGCGCCTGCGTCACGACGACGCATACACCCCCGAAGGACGCGCAGGCGAGCGTCCCGACAGAGCAGTGACGGTCTACACCCGCATCCTGAAGCAGCTCTACCCCGACGTGCCGGTCGTCATAGGCGGCGTCGAGGCATCGCTGCGGCGCCTCACACATTACGACTATTGGAGCGACTCCCTGATGCCCTCCGTGCTTGTGGACAGCGGGGCGGACTACCTCTGCTACGGGATGGGAGAGCGCCCGATGCTCGCCCTCACCCGGGCTTTCGACAAGGGCTGGAGCAGGCATCAGATTCAGTCGATTCCTCAGATTGCCTTCCTTCGCGAAGGCCGCATGTCCGCTCGGGAAGGCCAGGTCGCGCTGCACTCGTTCGAGACCTGCCTGAAGGACAAGAAGGCGTTCGCCCAGAACTTCCACGTGTTTGAGACCGAGGCCAATATGCTGCACCCCGACACGATTGTCGAGCCCGTCGGGAAGGGCTTCGTGCAGGTCAATCCTCCCTATCCTCCGGCCACGGAGGAGGAGATGGACTCGTTCTGGGACCTCCCTTTCACCCGCCTGCCGCACCCCCGCTACAAGGGCAAGCGCATCCCCGCGTTCGATATGATCAAGGACAGCATCATCACGCACCGAGGCTGTTTCGGAGGCTGCAATTTCTGCACTATAGCCGCCCACCAGGGCAAGTTCATCCAGAGCCGCAGCGAGCGGAGCATCGTCTCCGAAGTGAGGCATCTGGTCTCGATGCCCACCTTCAAGGGCAACATCTCGGACCTCGGCGCCCCGACCGCCAATATGTACGGGATGAAGGGCAAGGACCCTTCGAGGTGCGCAGTGTGCCGGCGCAAATCCTGCCTCTTCCCCTCGCCCTGCGCCAATATGGACCGCAGCCACGAGAGGGTGCTGGGTCTCTATGACAAAGTGTGCTCCGTGAAGGGAGTCCGTCACGCCTACATCGGCAGCGGAGTGCGATACGACCTCTTCCTGGACGAGAAGGGCTTCGTCGACGAGAGCGGGCGGGAGTATCTTCGTTCGCTGACGCTCGACCATACTTCGGGAAGGCTCAAGGTCGCTCCCGAGCACACCGAAGACAAGGTTCTGAACCTTATGGCCAAACCCTCGTTCAAGCTGTTCGAAGTGCTGCGACGGGAGTTTGACTCAATCAACCGCGCCGAGGGGACTCACGTGGAGCTAGTCCCCTACTTCATCTCTTCGCACCCCGGCTGCACTCTCGAGGATATGCGTCGGCTCGCGTCCAATCCCAGCCTCAAGGGCATCTGGATGGATCAGGTGCAGGACTTTATGCCCACCCCGATGACCACCTCCTCGGTGATGTTCTACACAGGGCTTGATCCGAAGACCCTCAAACCGGTATTCGTGGAGAGAGACCCCGAGCGCAAGAAGACTCAGAAGTCGCAGTTCTTCAAGAAAGGGAAGTTCTGAAATAAATTCGTATCTTTGCGGCCCTATGAATCTGCTATTGATTTTTCTGCTGTCCGCGATGGCCGTCTCGTTCCTCTGCTCAGTGCTGGAGGCGACGCTTATGAGCCTTCCGATCTCATACATATCTCTTCGCGAAGATGAAGGCCTCAAGGCCGCCTCGCGGATGAAGGCATACAAGGAGGACCCTTCCCGCCCCATCGCGGCGATTCTCTCTCTCAACACCATCGCCAACACCATCGGCGCTGCAGGCGTCGGACGGGAGGCGACCATCGTGTTCGGCTCGGAGTGGTTCGGCCTGGTCTCGGCGGTCACGACAATCCTCATCCTGGTCTTCTCGGAGATAATCCCGAAGACCATAGGCACTTCTCACTGCAAGTCACTGCTCGGCTTCGCCGCATCTGCAATCCGGGTCCTCATAATCATTCTCTTCCCTATCGTATGGTGCGTCGAGGGGCTTCAGAAGCTGATAACCCCCAAGGCCGCCTCCGACGCCGCTTCCATCTCAAGAGAGGAAGTGGGAGCGATGGCGGATGTCGCCGAGGAGACCGGAGAGCTTGACGAGGATGAGAACGAGATAATCCAGAATATCATCAACATCGACGAGGTGACAGCCGCCACGGCAATGACTCCGCGCGTCGTCTGCGCCATCGCTCCCGAGTCGATGAGCGTCAACAGATTCTGCCGCGACAAGAGGTTCTACCACCACAGCCGTGTGCCTGTCTATGACCAGAATGACGAGTACATCACAGGCTATGTCTTGAGGATGGAAGCGCTTCAGGCGATGGCCGAAGACAAGTTCGACGTCCATCTGAAGGATATCCGCAGGGACATTGACTCCTACGATGAGGACACCCCGATCGCTCTGATATGGGAGAAGATGCTTGAGAGCAAGGAGCAGATTGCCGTGATCATCAACGAATACGGTTCCTTCCAGGGCATCCTTACGATGGAGGACATCATCGAGACCGTCCTCGGCGACGAGATAGTGGACGAGCGCGACGTGGTCGTGGATATGCAGCAGCTTGCCCGCGACAAGTGGAAAGACAGACGCCCCCTGTAGCGCCCCGTCTCTCCTTCTCCGCCGCTGACAACAAAAAAGAGACCGACCCTTCGGGATCGGTCTCTTCTGTATATCAGGATAAAATTACTCGGCAGCGACGACGCTGATCTTGACGGTAGCGAAGACGCCTTTGTAGCACTTCACCTTGCCCTCAAACTCACCGGTCTCCTTGATCTCGGGGATGGTGACGTTCTTCTTGTCAGCCTCGACACCGGCAGCGGCGAGAGTCTCGGCTACCTGAGCCGCAGTGACAGCGCCGTAGAGCTTGCCGCTCTCACCGACCTTGGCAGCAATCTTGACCTCGACTGCGGAGATCTTTGCTGCGAGAGCCTCGGCGTCAGAGACAAGCTTGGCCTCCTTGTGAGCCCTCTGACGGATGGTCTCTTCGTGCTGCTTGAGAGCAGAAGGAGTGCCGACAGCGGCAAATCCCTGAGGGACGAGATAATTGAGAGCGTAACCGGTCTTAACTTCCACCACATCTCCGGCCTCGCCGAGATTGGAAACTTCTTTCTTGAGAATGATCTTCATAACGCTTCAATTATTTGAGGAGGTCAGTAACATAAGGGAGAAGAGCGAGTGAGCGGGCACGCTTCACTGCCTGAGCGACCTTGCGCTGGAACTTGAGGGAAGTGCCTGTGATGCGGCGGGGAAGGATCTTGCCCTGCTCGTTGAGGAACTTCTTGAGGAACTCGGCGTCCTTGTAATCGATGTACTTGATGCCGGCCTTCTTGAAGCGGCAATACTTCTTCTTGCGAAGATCGATGGTGGGAGGGTTGAGATAACGGATCTCGTTGTTTTCTACATTAGCCATGGTTTATTCCTCCTCTGCTTTGGGTTCAACTTCTGCTTCGGGAGCCTGAACGGGCTCGGCGGCCTTGGCGGCTCTCTTCTGACGGCGATGCTCAGCATATGCGACAGCGTTCTTGTCGAGAGCGACGGTGAGGAAGCGGATGATACGCTCGTCACGGTGGTACTGGGTCTCGAGGGTGCTGACGAACTGGGGATCAGCCTTGAATTCAATCAGGTAATAGAATCCTGATGTCTTGTGCTGGATTGGGTACGCGAGCTGCTTGAGCCCCCAATCCTCCTGGTACACAATCTCACCGCCGTTGTCGGTGATGAGCTTGACGTACTTGGCAACCGCTTCCTTCATCTGAGAATCAGACAAAACGGGAGTTGCAATGAAAACGGTTTCGTACTGTTTGATCATAATAATTGTTGTTAATAATAATGCCCCGACAATTCGGGGCAGCAAAGATAGGTAAAATTTCTGAAAATCAAAAACTATTTGAACAGCCCGTCCACCTCGCGGATGACCTGGGGCAGGGAGAACACAGCCACGCGGTCGTATGCCTGAAGACGGGTGCTCCCGACTGCGATGAACGCATCCGCGCCTCTCTTCACGCCGGCCACAATCGAGCCCTTCGGGAAATTGATATCCTTCAGGGCAGCCTTCGTGACAGCACATCCGGCAGGGACTGTGTACTCTATCAACTCCGCCCTCGATGCGGTCATATATCTGACGAATCGGGACCTGCCGCTCAGCGCATACTTGAATATACGCCCGGCCATTATGAGCTTCTTGTTGATGATGCTGTCCACGCCCATCTCCTCGGCAAGACGCACATATTCAATATTCTCGACCTCCGCGACTGTCCGGGGCACACCGAATTTCTTGGCCACCACCGAGGAGAGGACATTGGCCTCGTCGCCCGGAGTGAGCGCAAGCAGCGCGTCGAACGAAGAGATGCCCTCATCGAAGAGGAAGTCGGAGTTGCGGGCGTCGCCGTTGACCACCAGCACGTTGTCAGGAAGAGACTCGGTGAGCCGTATGCAGTTGTTCTTGTCGCTCTCGACAATCTTGACCGAGACCCCCTGGGAGGCCAGCGACGATGCCACCATTGCCGCGATGGCTCCCCCACCCAGAATCATCACGCTGCGCACAGTCACCCTCCCCTTGCCAAGATACGCGGCGAAGGTATCAAGTTCGTCCTCACGGGAGATTATGTACAGCAGGTCGCCGAACATAAACTTGGTGGAGGCGTCCGGAATTATGGTCTTGTCGTCGCGGTTGATGGCGATTATCCTGAAGCGCTCAGCCTCTCCGGGCCTGAGCAGGGACGCGAATTCGGACAGCTTCAGGTCGAGTATCCTCGAGTCGTCGTCTATCTTGAAGACGGCAATCTTGAGCTTCCCGCCGGCAAAGTCCATCGTCTCCGCAGCCATCGCGTGCTTGAGCTGGGAGACTATCTCGTCGGCGGCAATCTTCTCGGGGTAGAACATAAGCTCGATGCCGAGCTCCTTGAAAACCTGCCTGCTGTCCGCTCCGAGGAGCTCTTCGTCGCCGATTCTGGCAATCACCTTCGCGACGCCAAGCTTCCTCGCGAGGACGGCTCCCAGCAGATTCACCTCCTGAGGAGCATACGGATAGACGGCTATGTAGAGGTCGGCCTTGTCGGCGCCGATCTCCTTGAGAAGCTGCACCGAAGTGGGATTGCCGCAGACCGTCTCCACGTCGACCGACGCGCTCAGACGAGCGATTCTCTCCTCGTTGTCGTCGATGACGACGACGCTGTTGGACTCTTCTCTAAGCATCCGGGCCAGATGGGATCCGACCTCTCCGGCGCCTTCAATGACAATCTTCATAGCGTTTGAGATATTTGAATATTCCCTGTCCTTTGACAAAAGAGAGCGGAAGGATACACAGACGGCGCATCCTGTGGCGCGGGGAGAGACCGGGCCCCTGGTCGACTTTGCGCACACGCCCGAGACCGAACGCCCTGAATGCTCTGTGCGCCTTCAGTACAGCGCGGCAATACTCTCTCCTGCCTGTCAGCAGATACACAAGCGCGGACCCAAGATCGAGAGTCCGGCGCACAAGGAGCGTCAGGGCCGAGCCGTCGTTGCGGTGCAGAAGCAGCAGGTTGTTGCGATAGTTGAGCTCCAGCTTCCACGGGGATGAAGGAGGAAGAGTACCGCCTCCAAGATGCCACACGGTGCTGCCGGGCACTACACAGACCTTCCATCCGGCGCGACAGGCCCTCCAGCAGAGGTCTATCTCCTCCATATGGGCGAAGAACCTCTCATCGAACCCTCCGAGCTCCCTCCACAGAGAGCTCCGTATCATCAGGCAGGCGCCGCTGACCCACAGCACCTCGGCCGGCGTGTCGTACTGGCCACGGTCCTCCTCGGTGCGGCTGAGCACCCGGCCCCGGCAGAACGGGTAGCCGAACCTGTCGACATAGCCTCCTGCAGCTCCGGCATACTCAAAGCTCGAGCAGCGCTTCCCGTCCCTTATGGCGTGCAGCTTGGGGCCGCATATCCCGCATTCGGGATGAGAATCCATCCAGTCGACAAGAGGCAGGAGCCAGTCCCGGGGGACGTCGATATCCGAATTGACGAGTATGTAGTATTCGGCATCGACACGGGCAAGGGCGCGGTTGTAGCCGCCGGCAAAGCCGTAGTTGGCATCGAGCGGGACAGTCTTTACTTCCGGGAACTGCGAAGCGAGCACGTCAAGGCTCCCGTCGGAGCTTGCGCTGTCGGCGACAATCACCTCCGCACCGGAGCCGAACTCCTCGCAAGAAGACAGCAGGGCGGGAAGATAACGCCTCAGCAGAGCTTCGGTGTTCCAATTCAATATGACGGCGGCTACTTTCATAATCACTCGACGTAAAGAAGGAGGCCCTTGAGATATTCACCCTCGGGATGATAGATATTGACGGCGTGGTCTGCGCCCTGACACAGACGGCCAAGTATGCGGACACGACGTCCCGTCGACGCGGCAGCCGAGAAGACGGCAAGGGCGAACATCTCCTTGTCGACCACCTGGGAGCAGCTGAACGTGAACACCAGCCCTCCCGGGGCGACCTTCGAGATGGCGGCGGCATTGAGCCTCTGATAGGCCCTAAGAGCATTCTTGAGCGCCCCGCGGTGCTTGGCGAATGCGGGCGGGTCCACAATCATAAGGTCATACTTGCCCGTCTCGCACTTCCCTAGGAAGTCTATCGCGTCGCAGCAATATGAAGTATGAGGCGCGTCGGAGCCGAAGTTGATCTGCACGTTGCGGTCGACCAGAGCCATTGCCCTCGCGGACGAATCGACTGAATCGACGCTCTCGGCACCGGCGGCAAGGGCGTAGATGGAGAACCCTCCGGTGTAGCAGAACAGATTGAGGACGCGGCGCCCTGCTGCATACCGGCCCACAAGGGCTCTGTTCTCTCTCTGGTCGAGGAAGAACCCCGTCTTCTGGCCTTCCGACCAGTTGACGGCGAATTTGTGGCCGTTCTCCAGCACCACCGCGCTGTCTTGGGCAAAGTCCTCGCGACGATACAGATATCCGTCCACCAGCTCCAGCCCGGCCTTGAAAGGGGCCGTCCCGGAACTCTTGTCGTAGACGGCCTTCAGAGAGTCGGAGTAGACGGCCTTGAGAGCCTCGGCAATGCGGGCGCGGGCGCGGAACATACCCACCGAATGGGCCTGCATCACGCACACCCCGTCATAGTAGTCCACAATCAGTCCGGGCAGCCCGTCACCCTCTCCGTGCACAAGACGGTAGCAGGTGGTGGACTGAGAGTCACACAGTCCCATGACCTTCCTGGCGTAGAGGGCCGCGCCGAGGGCGTTCTCCCAGAAATCCGGAGAGAGAGGGTCGCCGCAGAACGACAGCACCCTCACGGCAATCGAGCCGACCTGCCAATGGCCGCTCGCAAGATACTCCCCCTCGGCCGAATAGACGGAGACGATGTCTCCCTCGGCGGGCTGGCCCACAATCTGCGCCACGGCTCCCGAGAAAACCCAGGGATGGAAACGGCGGAGCGACTCGTCACGCCCCTTTTTCAGATACAGTTTGGTCATTGTTGGTCTTCTTGCGTCTTCTGTGGCGTTTTCGCGGCTTGGGTGCATCTGCAGACGAGGCGGCCTGCCTCTCGGCGCGCCGCTCCTCGGGCGACTTGGGCCTCTGCTCGGGAGGCACGCGGTCTTCGGGACTGAGCGGATGCTTCTCAGAGTCGAGCAGCGTCATATACATCTCGCGGCACACCCAGGCATCGGTCGCGGCATACTTCTTCTGTGCCTCGGACAGTTCGGAAGCCTCCCAGTTGGACAGCTGCTGAGTCTTGGATATGCGGATGCCCAGGATGTTGGCAGCGAGCTTCTTCACGCTCTTGTCGCGGATACCCCATTCCCAGGCTATCTTCTGAAGGTCCACAAAACCTCTCTCGGCGAAATGCGCGTGCTTCTGAAGGCCGCGCACGTCATCGTGCGACGCGGCTCCGACCTTGAGGATTCCGGGGTCGGAGAGGATTGAGCACAGCCTGCTGCGAAGGCCCATCTTGTTGATACGGAAGAGATACGCGCGGTCAGGACCGGAGAGCTGCAGGAGCGCCACCTTGTTGTGCGGGGCGTCGGCGGTGAAGACGGGACGCGTCTCGGTGTCGAACCCGATGATTGTCTGCGATCTGAGGTATGCAATCGCCCTCAGATAGTCGACCCCCACACGCGAAATGACATTTATCTGACCGGGGAATCCGGTCATCGGGAGTCTCTCGATATCCTCAGGCTCTACTGTCAGTTTGAACATCTATTGCGGGATAAATCTTGAGTTGAATTCTATGAGTATGTTGTCGTCGAGCTCATCGGAAGAGCTTCTGGACACATTGAGATATCTCTCGACTAGAGGATATGCAATCCTGTGGGTGAAAAGATTGCGCTCGCGGAGGAGGTTGTAGCACTCTCTGCGGAGCACGGAGGATGTCTGCACGAAACGGAAATCCGGCGCGATGCACGAAGCGTAGCGCAGCGACTCCTCGTTCATCACCGAGCGCACGCGCTCGAGAGTGGCGGTCATAGCCTCGATGTCCACTCCCGGGACGTCGACAAGAAGGAAGTCGAGAGGACGCGTGTGGCCGTCTTCTATGTAGCGGTCAAGATAGTTCAGAAGGATGTCGCCCTGCATCTGCGCAGGGTAGGCAGTGCAGCTGACATCGGCAAATCCTCCCATAGCGGCAGCCTTGAGGAAGACGTCGGCATACATCCCGGACTGCGCCCTCTGCTCCGGAGCAATCACTCCCACGTTCAGTCCGTCCGAGACTATCATCTCGCGCGAGAGGGTGTAGAGAGGAGAGACCACCGGCAGGGCGCAACGGGTGGCGCTCAGGAGCGAATCGACATCGTACATTCCGTAGAAGGCCGCGGCCGGATCGGCGAGCACGACTATCTTGGCGTGGCTCTTGTGCCCAAGACCATCAGCGTCGAAAGGGCTCAGATAGCACAACGTGTCCAGACATTTGAGGACACTCCTGACAGTCAGTTCGCGCAGCACATCGCCGCGACCGTCGAGCAGAAGAGAGTCGTGAGCTCCGCCTGCGACATCTGCAAAGAGGGCGATGGTCTCTCCGGCGAAATCCGGCAGGAGGTCGGAGCCGGGGAGAGCGTCGATATTGTCCCTGTCGTCGGCTTCGGACAAGTCCCCGGTCGCGAGCAGGCAGGATTGCAGATCACCCACGACATAGATGGCGGCGTCGCGCCTTGAAGGGTCGAAGGACTCCAGAAGTCTGTATTCGCGGCCTTCGGGATTGCTCAGCACAGAGCGCACGTACGGGATGGCGGACTCTGCTTCAGACCCAGCGCCGCTGCGGCACGAGACGGCCGCGGCAAGGGCCGAGAGCAATAAAATCGGTACTCCGGAAGATTTCATATCTTGAACAATGCAAAGACCAGATTCATCGCCACATATACCGTCATCGACAGCAGGACGGCAAGCGAGATGTGCTGACCCGCTATTAGGACGATGGCAAGACACAGCAGGCAGTTGACCGCCAGAAACACCCTCTTGCGCACAAGAGTGGAGGAGTCTTGTCTGGAGAATTTGAGAGAGAACATCGGAAGAGGGCACACCAGCAGGGCGCAGAGCACCGCGGAGAGCACAGGCACGAACACGGGGCCAGCGATCCAGGCGCACAGGAAGCTCTCCGGCTCGAAGGCCGCATAGCAGCACAGAGACCCGCATATCATCGCGCAGGCAGGGGTCGGAAGCCCGAGGAAGGAGCTGTGCTGACGCTCGTCGACATTGAAGCGGGCAAGCCTCAGGCCGCTGAACACGGCAATGGCAAGAGGCACATAGCAGAGCCATCCGGCGGAGAAGCTGCACACGCACATAAGCTCACTGAGCATCACTGCGGGCAGAACTCCGAACGTCACCTGGTCGGCAAGCGAATCGAGCTCCTTCCCAAGGTCCGAATAGGCGTCAAGCGCCCTTGCGGCAAGCCCGTCGCAAAAATCGAACACCGCCCCGAGCAGCATAAGGCCGAAGGCAATGTCGAAGCGCCCCTCGAGGGCGAACTTCACGCCGAGGACTCCGCACCCAAGATTGAGGGACGTGATGAAATCCGGGACAAAGCGCCTGATCATTTCTTGATACCGAGTTTGGACTTGAGACCGGAGCCAAGGGCATCCTTGTGCATTATCACATCGATGGTCTGACCCTTGAGGAATGCCTCGGTGACATACCAGATGCCGTCGTGGGCCTTCTTGTCGGTACCCCAGGAATTCTTGACCATATAGTATTTCTTGCCGTTCTGGTCCTTGGCGATGCCGAATATGTGCATACCGTGGTCATCGGTAAGAGTCTTGTTGTCGAACTGGAACTGACGGTCCTCCTGAGTGGGCTCCACCTCTTCGAAGTCGGTCTCATCCTCTCCGGCAGCGTCCTTGCCGACCCAACGCTCCTGATCCGAACCGCTAGTCGCGATGTTGGGGTCGTAGAGCAGCAGGCCGTGGCCCTGGCGGTCGAACCCCTTGCGGCTGACGTCAGCACCCCAACACACGGTGTATCCGGCATTGATTGCGGCATCGACAGCCTCCACAAGCTCGTCTATGGGCACATTGTAGTCTTCGTCCCAGCGCCAGTTGTCGGCAAGCTCAAGAGCGCACTTCTTGTAGAAGGGGTGATGAGTGAATGAGGTGAGAGAGACGTAATCCGAGCTCTTCACTCCGAGAGCGTCGCGATACGAAGCGGGAGTATACTCGACTCCGTCCACGGTGAAGGTCTCGGGCCAGGGGCCGAGATAAGCATCGAGCACGGCCTTGAATCCGGGCTTCCAGGCGGTGGTGAGGGTCTTGTTGGGGTTGCGGCACACGGCGCCGACATAGGCCTTGAGGACCGCGTCGAGCTCACCCTGCACGGGGAGCGAGGTCCCGTACTGCATCCCGGTCATAGCCTCCTGGGGGACAATGCCGTAGTCTTCCACAACGTGAAGGACGTCTCCACACTCGGACCCTGCGGAGAATCCGAGGGCACCGTCGAGACGGACATACTTCACGGCGCGGTCCATATAGGAGTGACTCACCACGAAGAACTCGGAGAAATCGGGATATTTGAGGGTGTCGGTGATACCGTTCATCCTGATCACCTCGGACTCCAGGAAACTGATGCTGGAGAACGCCCAGCAGGTGCCGCTGCGGTGCTGGTTCTTGACAGGGGTGACAGGGTTGGCAATGACTGTAGTGAACTGCAAATCAGGGATTTTGCTGCCACCGGGCTGAGCGGGGCAGACAACGGGCCAGAGAATGGCTGCCGCAAGGATAAATGCTGTTTTCTTCATAAGATTCTTTTAAAATCTACCAAAGTTAAGTGTTTTGTGCAAAATTGCCAAATTTCCTGACCTTATCACCCTTCAATCTCCCCTTCGTCATCCCGGGCCCTTCCTTCGTCATCCCGGGCCCTTCCTTCGTCATCCCGGGCCCTTCCTTCGTCATCCC
>R18__coassemble_1194_pt1 | contig 71557 bp, 62 predicted proteins | sample R18__metabat2_high_PE_016 | metagenome-assembled genome bin R18
ACATCGGCAACTCCAATCCCGAGAACCTGCTCGACTTCGTGCAGATCCTCCAGGAAGAGCTCATCCGCGCAGGAGTCCTCCCCGAGGACTACGATTTCGAGGCGCACAAGCAGCTGGTTCCGATGCAGCCGGGCGATGTGCCGGTGACGTATGCCGACACGAGCGCCCTGGAGCGGGACTTCGGTTTCAAACCCCACACCTCCCTGAGAGAAGGTCTCAGGAAGTTCGCCATCTGGTACAAGACAACCCTCAAATAGTCATCCATGTTCTCATTCATCATCAGCATCTGCGCCCTCATCCTGGGCTACATCCTCTACGGCAGGGTGGCGGAGCGCGTCTTCAATCCGGACCCTTCGAGACTGACTCCCGCATACGAAAGGAGCGACGGGGCGGACTTCGTCCCGATGCCCGCTTGGAAGGCGTATATGATACAGTTTCTCAACATCGCCGGGACGGGTCCGATCTTCGGCGCGATAATGGGAGCTGAATTCGGCCCCTCGTGCTATCTGTGGATAGTGTTCGGATGCATCTTTGCGGGCGCGGTGCACGACTACCTGAGCGGGATGCTCTCGCTCCGCTATTACGGCGATTCCCTCCCCAATATACTGGGCCGCTACCTGGGGAAGCATTTCAAAACAGTCATCTCCGTCTTCCTCGCATTCTTCATGGTGATTGTAGGAGCGGTGTTCGTCTACAGCCCGGCCCTGATCCTGGGAGACCTGACCCATTCTTCCAACCTGATCTGGCTGATCGTGATTTTCGCATACTACATAATCGCCACGCTGATGCCTGTCGACAAGATCATAGGCCGCATCTACCCTATCTTCGCGATAGCTATAATCTTTATGGCCATCGCGCTGCTTGTGGGGCTCCTGGTCAAGTGGCCCACGATTCCCGAATTCTGGGACGGTCTGCAGAACCGCGGTCCGTCGGTGGGCGTCACCGGACAGAGCATCTTCCCCTGCCTCTTCATCACTGTTGCCTGCGGAGCAATCAGCGGCTTCCACGCCACGCAGAGCCCGATTATGGCAAGATGCATCACCAACGAGAAGCTCGGACGCCCGATCTTCTTCGGCTCTATGATAACCGAGGGCGTCATCGCCCTCATCTGGGCGGCCGTGAGTTCGTACTTCTTCTTCGACGGAGGAGCTGCCGAGGTCGGTGCCACGGGCACGCAGGCTCCCGAAGTTGTCACCAGCGTCGCCGGCTCCTGGCTCGGAGTGGCCGGAGGGATTCTTGCCATCCTCGGAGTGGTGGCGGCCCCCATCACCAGCGGCGACACCGCTCTGAGGAGCGCCCGTATGATTGTGGGCGACTTCCTGCACATCAATCAGGGCAAGGCCATCAACAGGGTGGCCGTGAGCGCGCCCCTCTTCGTGCTGGCCGGTCTGCTGGTGTGGTTCAACATCTCCGACGAGAACGGATTCAACATCATCTGGCGCTACTTCGGATGGACCAACCAGACTCTGGCAGCCTTCACTCTGTGGGCCCTGACCATCTGGCTGTCGAGGCAGGCCCCGAGGATGAAGATGCTCATCACGCTGATTCCCGCAGCATTCATGACATCCGTCAGCATCTGCTACATAGCCACCGCAAAGATCGGTCTGGGCCTTAGCGAAGACTGCCTCGTGTGGCTCGCCCCCACCGTGTTCGCGCTGAGCCTGGTGCTCGGTCAATTCATTCACCACAAAAACCGCGGAGTCCCGGTATGGGACTGAATTCACAATTATGAAGGATAAGAAATCTCTTATTCTAGCCGCCCTCTCCTACCTTGTCCTGGCGGCGGCCTGTTCAGAGGGTCCCGCCGACAACGAGACCGTCAAAGAGGACGACACACCCACCGGGGAGACTCCCACCGAAGTCACCCACGCCGACAACTACGAAGCGAAATGCTATCTGAGAGACGTGTATATGGTCCACGACTCCAAGAACTTGAAAGAGTTTACGGGCTATTATTACTGGACTGACGAGATCAAGGAGGCGGCGCTCGGGCTTGATCTTGACGAGTACGACATCTACACCTGCTTCGACAAGATGCTCAACAACCCGACCGACCGCTGGAGCTGGATGGTGGATGCCGAGAGCTATCTCGAGAACGAATCGGGCGAGTACAAAGGTATCTGGGGGGTCTCATTCAGCCAGGCGGTAGACGATTATGACGACTATTCCCTTCACGTGATCCAGGTCTTCCCGTCGTCGCCCTTCGCCAGATACGGAGTCACCCGCGGAGCCAAACTTCTCAAGATGGGAGATCTTGACATCAGCGACGGATTCAAGACCCAGTCGGAAATCGACTACTACAACAATCACATCTATGATTCGCCTCAGACATTCTCGATGCGCCTTGTCGACGGGCGTGACACAACCTTTACCATCGAGCTTCCTTATTCGCTGAGTTTCAACTATATCACCGCCTCCAAGGTCTTCACCCAGGATGATTATCCGGGTCTCACGAAGCCGGTCGGCTATCTCTGCTACGACCAGTTCGAGGCCAACTTCGTCTCCGACCTTGACACGGCGTTCGCCCGCTTCAAGGATGCAGGAGTGAAAAAGCTCATCCTCGACCTGCGCTACAACGGAGGCGGAAACTCTGTCGCCTCGGATCGTCTGATAAGCTATCTGGCGCCCTCGGGCCTTGTGGGCAAGCCATACGTGACGCGAACTCACAATTCCTACCTTTCAAGCAACGACGAGACAAGCTACATCGGGCTGCAGAGCGGTCGCAGCTACTCCGACATCAGCATCGGGCTCGAAGATATCTATTTCATAATGACCCGCTCCTCGGCCTCGGCGAGCGAGATGGTCTACAACGGACTGCGCCCCTATATGACGGAAGGCGTCAATCTCCATCTTGTGGGAGAGCAATCCTACGGCAAGCCGAACGGGATGTACGTGCTCTTCTATCCGGGCACCAACGCCGCATACGCCAGATACGACAAGGGAGATTACTCCAAGCTCGAATGGGTATTCTACCCCATCTGCTTCTACAACAAGAACGCCAACGGGCAGACAATACCCGCGGGCAGCACGTCAGGCACAGGGTTTGTCCCCGAGAAGGAATATCCGGACGACATCTATCACGATTTCGGGCCAGAAGAAGAGAACATCGGAGCCTGCCTGAGGCACATCGTCTCGGGCGAATTCCCCGACGCATACTGGAATACAAGCCGGGGAAGCAGCACCAAAGCCACCTCCCCGGGCATAATCAACAGGGCTCTGCTCCCTGAAGCCGACACCAACCCCCGCTACGGCAGGTGTGTCGTGAGGAAGAAGACCTCCGAGGGCACCTCGGAATAAGTGTCCTCCCTCGGAAGAATCCAGCTCAGCTCGATCTTCTCGTCGTAATGGCCCTCGAAATAAGGCATACAGAACTTGTGTAGGCCCTTCTCCAGATACGCATATCCGGCGGTGATGCTGTTGCCCTTGTTGTAATTGTTGTCAATGACGGTACAATCATCGAGGATGAGCTTCGATCCGTCGTCGGTGTCCAGTTTGAATGCATATACCCCGCTCTCGGGAGCATTTATCCACCCCTCGAAGACATATCCGAACCAGTCTATCTCCTCGTGCTTCTGAAGAGAAGGTCTGGAGGTGACGCCGCTTCTCTTGAAGCGCTCGGGCGTGAGGTCGTCCACACTGGTTATGCTCCTCTCAGCAGGATCTGAATAGAACGAATATTTAAGTCCTTTCTTGCCGGCCTTGGCTTTGGTGGCGGGCAGGAAGGTGAGAGGATACTCAAAGGTGAAGCTGCTCTTGTCACCTCGGAAGGTTCTCGCCTTGAGAGTGCAGCTCTTGTCCAGACAGACAGGGCCGGCATAGAGGGTGCCGTTGGTCGGGGAAGGCTCGCTGCCGTCGGTGGTATAGAAGGTCTGTCCATCCTCGCAGAGGAGGGGAATCATCGTCTTGCCGCCCTCGCAAGATATGTTCTTACGGTCAACGAGGGGCATGTCGATGTCGCTCTGCTTGGTGAAGAGCAGCGACATCGGGACGGTCAGGCAGCGGGTGGAGCTGACGAACATATTGGTGACGCTGTACTTCAGGTCCATATCAGCCTTCAGCCTCTCGTCGTCGAAATAGCGGTGAGCGGGGATTCTGATCTGCTTCGAGGGCTGGCCGCAATCGAGGAAATAGTCGATGTCAGACTGGTTGAAGATACGCACGCGCACCTTTGACCCGCGGTCTTCCACCTTCTCTATCTTGAGCGAAGAGCGGAACAGCTTCAGGAGCCACTTCGCGTCCCCGGCAAGCATATTGTTGGCATATGCCACGCTGCGACGGGCCTTGAGGGCATCGTGGATGGCCTCAACGCTGCGCTCCTCGGCGAAGACGAAGGTCATCGGACGCATCACCTTGGTCAGGTCATAATCGAATCCGAAGGCCCTGTGCTGGTCGGAGGCACCGATGAATGCAAGACCGTACTTATTGATGTGGTCGATGGCCAGAGGATAGAACTCGAAGCAGTTGAACACCTCCATCCCCTGTATGCGCCCGGCCTCGATCTCGTCAATCCAGAACCCACTGAGCTCGCTGTTCTCGTCGGGCCATCCGGGATGGTTGCCGGTGACCCACGCCCCTTCGGCCTGAGCCTGCACGAGAGCCTCGTGAGCTTCTTTCTGCCCGAACGACATCGGGATCTTGTAGGCATTGCAGTCTTTGATGAACAGAATATTCATATGGCCTATATCCGGGACGTTGTGAGACATCTCGAAACCCTTGATGAGAAGAATGTCGCGGATGGCGGCTTCCTTGAGGGCTATGGGGTAGGTCTGGTCGTAGTCCCAGCCTTCAGGCTTACCGAAAGAAGGCTGATGGTCGGTGATGGCGATCGCGTCAAGCCCCTCCACGAATGCTTCCTGCACCCTCTGCCGCGGGGAGATGTCGCCGTCGCTGTAGTAGGTATGCATATGGAGGTCGACCTTGAGGGTAGTGTAGCCGTCGATGTCGGGGATGTCAATCCTCCGCGGATTGTACGCGCAGGGAGACCCGTAGTCCTTTTGCTTGATGTACTGGACATTCCACTCGGAGGGTTGCGCCGAGGCTGCGGATCCTGCAAGGAGGGCGGCCGAGGCCGCCAAAATAATTCTGTGGTTCATTGTATAGGGTTTTGTGTTATGGCTATCAATACACCAGGCGCCGGAAATTCCTGACCCGGTGGAAAGTGATGAGGTTGTTGTCGTGGTTATTGCGGGCACTAAGGTCGCCGGAACGGCTGAGTATGAAGGCGTCGTCGCCGCTTATGGCAAGGGTCGCATAGTTGCGGGAGGCTCCGTCGGAGGGCCCTACCGCCACGATTCCGGCCATAGTCCAGGTGAGGAGGTCGGCAGAGAAGGACAGAGCGAGGCGTCGGCGCTCATCCATATTGCCGTTGACGTGCGAGTGGACCATCCAGTAGAGTTCGCTCTGAGGATCATACTGGATATGGAATTTCAGATGACCTCCGGGGATATGCACATAGAAGAGCGGCTCTCCCCTCTTGAGCAGCCGTTCGATGACGAGTCCTCCATCCTTGTCGCTGCGCCCACGGAGCATTACTCCCATATCCTTGAAGCCTGTATTGGCGCGCATCATTATCACCACTCCTGACGGGTCATAGAGCGGACTCGCGGGATTGTGCACCCTCACGACGCTGGCTTCCAGAATGCCCGCATTGCCGACAGACTCCTCCGTCACCTTCAGCGCCGGGATGCCGGAAGGTTTGGCGGCCTTGATATCCGGATCGGGGTCATAGAGCTCGGAGAATCGCCAGGAGGCAGGGTCGGTCAGGTCGGCGGCCTCATCGGCCTGCATCAGCACCGGGCCCACTCCGGGCCACAGATGCTCTCCGGGAAGCTTCTTCTCATAGACGAGAGTCACCTTGCCCTCGTGGACGTCTACCGCTCCGCAGCTCTGGTGCCACCCGCCGTCGCTCCTGAGCATCGAAAGAGCGCTCCAGCTGCGGCCTCCGTCGTCACTGCTTGTGCAGAAGAGAGCATCCGAATGCCCTATCATATACAGGCGCCCTCCGGCCTTGAAGAGAATCTCGTGCGCCATAGGTATCCTCGCGTCGGTCTGTTGCCAGCTGCGTCCGCGGTCTTCCGACAGAAAGATGCGAATCTGGTTGCCGCTCTCATAGTCGCCTTCGATGCTCTTCGGCCCGTCGAGCTTGTCCGTAAGAGGCCCGCCATAATCGACGGCGGCCACAAGGGTCCCGTCGCCGGCTTCGACTATGGCCGGAGTGAAGAGAAATATCCCAGACGGATCGGGCGAGACCGCCACCACCTTCTCGCTGGCTATAAGTGGAGTGTGCGCGCCGTCAAGACCCTTCGCACGGAGGGCCTGGGCACCGGCCGGTGGCGAAGACGCCGACGACACAATCGTCGCGATAAGCGCAAGACGGCAAATTGTTGCATGTTTCATATCTGTCATCAAAGATAGTTATTTATTTTTGCGTATCTTTACACCATGAAAATAATTGAGTCCGGCATCAAGGAGTGCCTTATAATCTCGCCCGACATCAAGGGAGACTCCAGAGGGTATTTTTTCGAAAGCTTCAACGCCGAGCGGTTCCATCAGGAGACGGGGCTTGACATCAACTTCGTGCAGGACAACGAGTCCCGCAGCCACTATGGCGTGCTGCGCGGACTTCACTTCCAGAGGCCTCCTCACGCGCAGAGCAAGCTCGTGCGCTGCGTGAGCGGGAAGGTCCTCGACGTGGCGGTCGACCTCCGCAAGGGCTCCCCGACATACGGCAAATACGCCAGCTGCCTGCTGACGGGCGAGAACCATCTCCAATTCTTTGTCCCCAAGGGGTTTGCCCACGGGTTTGCAGTGCTCAGCGACGAAGCGCTCTTCCAGTACAAGTGCGACGACTTCTACCACCCCGAGTGCGAAGGCGCGATAATGTGGGACGACCCCGACGTCGGCATCGACTGGCCTCTGGCGCCCTCCGACGTGGAATTGTCGGCCAAGGACCACTGTCACCCCTATCTGAAAGATTTCGACTCACCTTTCCATATATGAATATACTTGTGACCGGCGGCGGCGGACAGCTCGGCCGGGAGATGCAGATTGTATCGCGCGGCTCCGCCGACAACTATTTCTTCACGGACGTCTGCGAAGGCTATGACCGCCTCGACATCACAGACCTCGAGGCCATCCGGAGATACGTCGGGGCGAATGGCATAGAGGCGGTGGTCAACTGCGCCGCCTGGACCAACGTCGACGGCGCCGAAGACCCGTCCGTGTTCGAGACCGTGGAGATGCTCAACTCTACGGCGCCGGGCAACCTTGCAGTCGTGATGAAGGAGACGGGCGGTCTTCTCGTGCACATCTCCACCGACTACGTGTTCGGGAAGGAGCCCTACAACGTCCCCTGCCGCGAAGGCCAGACCGGGACCCCGACAGGAGTCTACGGACTGACCAAACTGCACGGGGAGCAGAAGATTCTCTCTTCGGGGTGCCGGCACATAATCATCCGCACAGCCTGGCTGTACAGCGAATTCGGCAAGAATTTCTGCAAGACGATGCTGAATCTTACGGCGACAAGACCGCAGCTGAATGTAGTCATCGACCAGGTCGGGACTCCGACCTATGCGCTGGATCTGGCAAAAGCGATTGCTCTCATACTGGACGACTATCGTCATGCTGAACTCGATTCAGCATCTCCATACGCCAAATCCGGCATCTACCACTACTCCAACGAAGGGGTCTGCTCGTGGTTCGACTTCGCCAGGATGATCCAGGAGTACTCCGGCCAGAGAGAGTGCATCGTCAGAGCCTGCCGCTCCTCGGAGTTCCCCTCTCCGGTGACAAGGCCCTCCTACTCGGTGCTCGACAAGACCAAGATCAAGGAAGTCTTCGGCGTGGAAGTCCCCTATTGGACCGATTCGCTCAAAAAGTGCATATTGCTCCTCGGAAAATAATTTCGTACCTTTGCACCCCGGTGGGACGATCCGTCGCGGCAGCAATGCTGAGGAAAGTCCGGACAAGGCAGGGCATCGCACTGCGGAAAGCGCAGGCAGGGGCGACCTTGCGGAGGCCGTAACAGAAAACAACCGCCTGCTTGTCAGGCAAGGGTGAAAACGCGGGGTAAGAGCCCACGACGCGGCGCAGCGATGCGCCCCGGGTACGGCACTGCGACTTGCAAGACCAAATATACCGGCAGATGAGGGCGGCCCGCCCGATGCCGGGGGGTAGGTTGCGAAGATAAATGACGGATTCAAAAACAGAAACCGGCTTACGGCCCCACCTTAACATAAGCGCCCGGACAGCAAATCCGGGCGCTTTCCATTAACATAAATTTGCAGGTCATAGGATTTTTGGTTATTTTTGTGTCCCGTAATCGTACAAGGTATGAGACACGGGTTCGACAACGAAAAATACTTCAAAATCCAGTCCGAGCGCATCAAGGAAAGGATTTCAATGTTTGCCGGCAAGCTCTATATGGAGTTTGGCGGCAAACTTTTTGACGACAATCACGCAAGCAGGGTACTCCCCGGATTCGAGCCCGACGGCAAGCTCCGGATGCTCGAGAACCTCAAGGACGAGGCCGAGATAGTCATAGTGATCAGCGCGGCCGACATCGAGAAGAACAAGATTCGCGGAGACCTCGGCATCACCTATGAGGTGGATGTGCTGCGCCTCAGAGATGCCTTTATGTCCCGCGGCTTCTCTGTCAACGGAGTCGTCATCACGCACTGCAACGGCCAGTCCAGCATAGACAGCTACAGGACCAAGCTCGAGCGCCTCGGCATCAAGGTCTACTACCACTACACCATCGAAGGGTATCCCGAGAACGTGGCCCTCATCGACTCCGACGAAGGATTCGGCAAGAACGACTACGTGGACACCACCCGTCCGCTCGTGATCGTGACGGCCCCGGGCCCCGGCAGCGGCAAGATGGCGGTCTGCCTGAGCCAGCTGTACCAGGACAACCAGCGGGGCATCAAGTCGGGATATGCCAAGTTCGAGACCTTCCCCATATGGGACCTGCCTCTCAAACACCCCATCAATCTGGCGTACGAAGCCGCCACCGCAGACCTCAACGACGTCAATATGATCGACCCCTTCCACTTGGAAGCCTATGGGCAGACTGCCGTCAACTACAACCGCGACATCGAGATCTTCCCGGTACTCAACGCCCTCTTCGAAGGAATCTACGGCGAGAACCCCTACAAATCACCCACAGATATGGGTGTCAATATGATAGGAAGCTGCATCTGCGACGACGAAGTGTGCTGCGACGCCGCGAAGAACGAAATCATACGCCGCTACTATGAAGCTCTGGGCAAGATGGCCAGCGGAGACTGCGGCAACAGCGAGGTCAACAAGATTCTCCTGCTGATGAAGCAGGCCAAGATAGACTGCGACTATCGCAGGACCACCGTCGCGGCGAAGGAAAGAGCCGAAAAGGCCGGCACCCCGGCGGCAGCCATCGAACTCTCCGACGGCACGATCATCACCTCCGAGACAAGCCCCCTTCTGGGACCCAGCGCCGCTCTGATCCTCAACGCCCTCAAGCACCTTGCAGGCATCGACCACAAGACAAAGCTTATCCCCCAGAATATGATTGAGCCCATCCAGAAGACCAAAGTCAGCTTCCTGCACGGGCACAACCCGCGCCTCCATACGGATGAAGTGCTGGTGGCGATATCGATGCTGAGCCTCTTCGACGAGAACTGCCGCAAAGCCCTGGAGCACCTGCCTGAGCTTGACGGCTGTCAGGTACACACGACCGTGATGCTGAGCGAAGTGGACCGCAAGATCTTCAAGAAGCTTGGCGTCGGGCTCACCTGCGACCCGGTAAAGAAGCAGAAATCCTACTGACGATCCTCCGGCCGCACTATCTCGGCAATGAGGTCGTACTCATCCGCGCCGAGTATGCGCACATTGATGAACTGACCCACTAGAGCCGGATCGGCGCCGCGTACGAGTATCTCACCATCCACCTCGGGCGATTCGAATTCGGACCGGCACACCAGCGTCCCGTCCACGCAGTCATCCACAAGCACCCTCTCGACAGTGCCCACACGCGCCTGATTGCACTCCAGCGATATCCCGGCCTGAAGCGACATAAGAGCATCGAGGCGGCGGGTCTTCTCCTCCTCCGGGACCTCATCAGGGAGATGCTCCGCTCCCCAGGTCCCCTCCTCCTCGGAGTAAGTGAAGGCTCCCAGACGCTCGAAGCGGACCTGCTTCAGGAATTCGAGCAGCTCATCGAACTCTTTCTCCCCCTCTCCGGGGTGTCCCACCATCATTGTGGTCCGGAGCGCGACTGAAGGGACTTCCTTTCTCAGACGCTCCACAAGGGCGCGGGTCTTCGAGGAGTCGATGTGACGGTGCATCGAGTCGAGCACCCTGTCCGATATGTGCTGCAGCGGGATGTCAAGATAGCGGCAGACCTTTGGATTGACTGCCATCTGCGTGAGGACGTCGTCAGGGAAGTCGGTCGGATAGCTGTAATGGATGCGTATCCACTCGATGCCGTCTATCTCGGAGAGCGAGCGCAGAAGGTCGCCAAGGGCGCGCTTCCGATAGATGTCAAGGCCATAATAAGTAGTGTCCTGAGCGATGAGTATAAGCTCCCTGACACCTCGGGAAGCCAGGCAGGTCGCCTCGCTTACGAGCTTCTCCACAGGCACAGACCGGTGGGCGCCGCGTATGTGCGGGATGGCGCAGTAGGAGCAGCGCCTGTCACATCCTTCGGATATCTTGAGATAGGCATACGGACGCGGCTTGCAGATGTAACGCAGCGTGTCAGGACCGGGCTCGACTCCCAGATAGCGCACTATCGGAGCAAGGTCCCTGGCTCCGAACCACGCGTCGACTTCCGGAATCTCGACCGGAAGCTCGGCGGCATAGCGCTGCGACAGACACCCGAAGACAATCACCTTGCCGGCCAGACCTTGCTTCTTGCATTCGACGGCCTCCAGCACTGCCTGGACTGATTCTTCCTTGGCATCAGAGATAAAGCCGCAGGTATTGACAAGAAGCGCATCCACCGCCGAGCGGCTGTCTTCCGGCAGGACCTCATATCCTCCGGCAGAGAGCGTAGCGAGGAGATGCTCCGTGTCGACGCTGTTCTTGGAGCAGCCCAGTGTTATGACCCGGACGGTCTTCATATCTATTCTTCCTTCTCGCGGTCTTCGTCGGTGACGAAGTCGAGACTCGCATACTTGACTATCTCACCATACCAATCCAGAATCTTCTTCATATGAGAGAGATAGAAGCGGTCCGAGTCGTAGTTGGGGACAGCCTTGGAGAAGAAGCTGCGGATAGCCTCGTCGGAAGACTTGGAGGTGGGGGCTTCTCCATCGACCTTGCTCATGGCGGTGAACACCTCGGAGAGTTTCAACTCGCCTTCATTCGTGAATATGGCTATATCCGCAAGAGTCGTGATGCGGCTCTTGGCGTCGAAGGCGGTGCGCTTCTTGTCCGAGAGGGCCTCCGCAATGGCGCCGTTACGAGACTGGGCGATGTAGAGATAGAGGCCGTGCCGGCCCGATACAGCTAGGATTTTTGCGAGATCTGTTTTCATAATAATTTATCTGTTTGTCTGTACAATTCATCGAGTGTGCCGTTGTTGGTGATCACAACATCGGCCTTGGAAGAGTCGTAGTGCTGGATGGCGGCCCTCTCGGCGACCTTCGGGTTGCGTCCGAGTCTGAGATTCCAGTCGGAAGTCACAAGCCACACTTCATCCCACAGGCCTCTGAGCAGAGGCTTGTCCAGAGCTGTCGCCGACTCCACGAAGCATCTCTGCGCGCACTGAGCTTCTTTCCAGCCGAGCAGGTCTTCCATCAGGGCGGGAAGCACGAGCGACTCGAGCTTGAGCCTGAGAGCCTCGTCACGGAATATCTCATTCCATCTGTCGAAGGGAAGAGCGAGCTCTCTCTCCAGACACTCCCTGAATCCGGGAATCTCGTCGTAGAGTGCCTTGCAGCGCGAGTCACAATCATACACCGGATATCCTTTCGACTCAAGATATCTGCGGATGGCCGACTTGCCGGATCCGATGCCTCCTGTTATCAGAGTTGTCTTCATCTCTCGTGTGTCCTGATTATACATTCACAAATCTGCGGGTCCACGGTCCAGGAGATGACCCCGTCGGGCACGCCCGACTCACGCACCACGCACTTGCCGGTCAGCGAGCGCTCGAACTCGTGATAATCAACATACAGCGATGCGGACTCCTCAGGATTGTTGCGTACGGGGAAAGAGCATCTCCACACCACCGTCGCGACAGGCGGGAAGACGGCGAAATCGGTCCCGGCAGGGACATTGCGGACCTCGACGGGAAGGGAGGAGCGGATCTCGATGTACCGCCCTACCGGCAGGTAATAATCAAGGCTCTGCACGGAGAGCCTCACCTCCGGAGGCACGTCAAGCCCGACTGTGCCGTGCTCATCACGACGCAGATCGTGCAGGGTGATGGGAGATGTGTTGATACGCTCGATATCCTTCAGGCGCTCGGGGTCACCGTACACCAGCACCGAGTCGGCGCTGAGGCTGATCTTGCCCAGAGCGCAATACTGGGGCGCGAATGTGACGTAGCTGACGGGCACGACCGCAACCCGGCGGCAATCCTGCCTTGCAAATCGGAACGAAGCGCCCTGATGGGTGAACGACTCGACAGAGACTCCGGCACCGAAGATCTCACCGGCCTTGCCGGACAGGACATCGGAAGAGACAAAATAGAGATCGTCGTCAACTTCCACAAGGTCGGAGGGGCTGAACCGCACCTTTACCACCTTGTCGGACCAGGAGAGCGCGAGCTGTCTGAATCCGGAAGTCCTGCAGCGTGCGCTTATCTGGACAGGCTGCTCGGCAACATCCGAGCGACCCTCAAGATTCGAGCAGGCAAGCACGGAGACGGTCTGGACAGCCGAGGCGCTGCGCGACAAATTCATCACCAGCCAGATGCTGCAAGACAGCACCAGGCAGGCGAAGAACACGTGCCAGTCTTTCACTTCAGGCTACTTCTTGCTCTGATCGGGCTGAGAGTTCTGCACGTCGGAGGAGTCTCTGACGATGGAGCCCTTGTCGACGCGGAGCTTGACCTCTCCGTCGACCTTGATAAGGACCGTGCGCTCCTGGATGTCGGAGACAGTGCCGTATATGCCGCCGGCGGTGACCACCTTGTCACCCTTCTTGAGCTCGCTGCGGAACTTCTCGAGCTCCTTCTGCTGCTTGCGCTGGGGGCGGATCATGAAGAGCCACATCACGACAAAGATAAGGATAAGCATTATCCACATGGAGGCGCCGCCTCCTGACTGCTGGGCAGCCTGAAGAACTATGTTAAGATTGATCATATGATATTGTGTTTGTCGATTAACTTGTCGAGAAGGCCGTTGACGAAGGAACGGCTCTCGGGAGTGCTGTAGAACTTGGATATCTCCACGAACTCATTTATCGTCACCTTGGCGGGTATGAGCGGGAAGGCTTCGTTCTCGGCGAGACCGGCCACAATCAGGGCGAGGTCTGTGGAGCAGATACGGTTCTTGTCCCATTTGGGAGTGAGGGAGGCGACAGAGTCGTAGTACTTGTCGAAAGCGCTGACAGCCTTGCGCACGATGCCGGTCACGAAGGCGTGGTCGCTGTCCGCGGAGCCGGTGATGTCGCTCATATACAGGTCGGGGAGTTCCCATCTCCTGCCGCGGCCCAGACTGTCGAAGGTGCGGCAGCACCAGTTGATGGCGTAGGCCAGATCGTCGACCCACCAGATGGAGAGGTCTTCGAGTATCTCCTCCAGCTCCTCGTTGTCCTGAAGCTCACTGGCAAAGATGTCGGCCCACAAGGCGGCATCCTGCTGCAGACTGCTCTCCTCCGAGGCCATATAGGCGGCGTAATATTCTCTAGTGCGGATATTGTCGTAGAGGTGCCTGAGGAGCACGTCGTACTGCTCCCAGTCAAACTTCTTGCGCGAAATGATCTTCGCGAAGTCAGGATCTTCACAGAGCAGAGGGGCGATGCGTCCCTGCACGAATTTCATATTGGGGTTACGCTCCTCCGGCGTGGGATTGAACTTGCCTCTTGCCGCCTCGATACGCTCGGAAGCCTCTGCGGTGAGCGGCCCGACAAGGGCGAGAAGGAACAGATACAAGTCGCGCGTGGACTCACAGGAACGCTCGAGCTGCGATTCGGCTTCCTTGAGACTCATCGACGGATTTTCCGCAAAGCTGTAGATGGTCTTGAAGGCTTTTATGCGGAGAATTCTACGGTTAAGCATCTTTTCAAACAAAAATTTGCACAAATATAATATCTAATCGCTAAAAAATTATATTTTTGCACAAATAAAAAACGCAAAGCAATGTACAGAGAGGATTATGACCAGGCCCGATTCCAACAGGGCCGTGAAGCAGAAGACGTTTACTCCAAGCCAGTAAGAGCCGGCAAGCGCACCTATTTCTTTGATGTCAAGTCGACAAGGGGTCAGAGCGACTTCTACCTCACAATCACTGAGAGCAAGAGAAAGAACAACCCCGACGGCACCTTCACCTATGACAAACACAAGATTTTCCTCTACAAGGAAGACTTTGAGAAGTTCAGCGAAGGCCTCAGCGAGGTGATCGAATACATCAAGCAGAACTGCTTCGGCGGAGAGATTCCCCAGAGAAGCGAAGTCGAAGAGGATGAAGCCGAGTTCTGACGCAAGGATGGAGGCAATCGACAAGGCCGCGACTTATGTTCGCGGCCTTGTCGGTGAGGGCGCTCCGCTCGCGCTCATCGTGCTGGGAAGCGGACTCGGGAGGCTCGCCGACAGTATCTCCGACAAGGTGGAAATCCCCTACGGCGACATCCCCGGATTCCCGGTATCGACAGCCATCGGCCACAAGGGAATGCTCATCTGCGGCACCCTTGGAGGGAAGAAGGTCATCGCGATGCAGGGAAGGTTCCACTACTACGAAGGCTACAGCATGGACCAGGTCACGCTGGGCATCCGCGTGATGGCGCGCCTCGGCATCAAGTATCTGTTCGTGTCCAACGCCGCCGGAGGGTGCAACCCCGACTTCAAGGTCGGAGACCTGATGGTGATCCGTGATCACATCAACAATATGCCCAACCCTCTGGTCGGACCCAATATGGACGAATTCGGTCCGAGGTTCCCCGATATGACCTGCGCCTACGACCTCCGCCTGCAGGAGCTCGCATCGCGCAAAGCCGCAGAGATGGGCATAGAGCTCCGCAGTGGAGTCTATCTCGCGAGCACGGGGCCCACCTACGAGACTCCTGCCGAAGTGCGCTTCTACCGAGCTGTCGGCGCCGATGCGCTGGGGATGTCCACAATCCCGGAGGTGATAGTGGCGCGCCACTGCGGGGTGCCTGTATTCGGGATGTCCGTAATCACCAACTGCAGCAACACCCTCAACGAAGAGCGCAACCTCAACGACGGCGGCGACGTCGTCCGTCAGGCCGACATCGCCGCAGCTAAGATGTCTGAACTCTTCAGACGTATGATCGAGTCTCTCTGAGGCTACTTGGCGATAGCCACGCTTCTTGTCTCCCGGATGACGGTGATTTTCACCTGTCCGGGATAAGTCATCTCATCCTGGATCTTCTGGGCTATGTCTGTGCTCAGACGGGCCGCCTGGTCGTCGGAGACTTCTTCTGCCCCGACGATGACCCTCAGCTCACGCCCGGCCTGAATGGCGTATGACTTGGTGACTCCCGGATACGAAGCGGCGAGGTCTTCCATTCCCTTGAGACGCTTGATATAGCTCTCGATGACCTCCCTGCGGGCTCCGGGACGCGCGCCGGAGATGGCGTCGCCGACAAGCACGAGAGGCGAATAGATGGAAGTCATCTCCATCTCTTCGTGGTGGGCGCCCACCGCATTGCAGATCTCGGGGCGCTCCTTGTACTGCTCGGCCAGCCTTGCTCCAAGAAGGGCGTGAGGAAGCTCCGAATCTTCGGTGCTCACCTTGCCTATGTCGTGAAGCAGACCTGCTCTCTTGGCGATTTTGGGATTGAGGCCAAGCTCAGACGCCATGATAGCGCAGATATTGGCGACCTCCCTCGAGTGCTGGAGAAGATTCTGCCCGTAGGAAGAACGGTACTTCATCCTGCCTATGAGCTTGACGAGCTCTATGTTGAGGCCGTGCACCCCAAGGTCGATGCAAGTGCGCTTGCCCGTCTCCAGAATCTCGTCTTCGAGCTGCTTGCTGACCTTCGCCACGACTTCCTCTATCCTGGCGGGGTGTATGCGTCCGTCAATCACGAGCTGATGCAGAGACAGGCGGGCAATCTCGCGACGCACCGGATCAAACGCCGAGATGAGGATCGCGTCGGGAGTGTCGTCGACGACTATCTCCACACCTGTGGCTGACTCGAGAGCCCTGATGTTGCGGCCCTCGCGGCCGATTATGCGGCCCTTGACCTCATCGTTGTCGATAGGAAAGCTCGTGACCGCGTTCTCGATGGCAGTCTCAGTGGCTGTGCGCTGGATGGTGTTGATCACAATCCGCTTCGCCTCCTTGGCGGCATTCAGACGGGCCTCGTCCATGGTGTCGTTGATGTAGGCTTGAGCCTCGCTGCGGGCCTGGGCCTTCATATTCTCCACAAGAGTGGCACGCGCCTCGTCGGCAGTCATACCGGCCACAGTCTCGAGCTCCTTGTTGACCTGAGCCATCCTGGCGTCATAGTCGGCCATCTTCTGCTCGAGCTGCGCCTTCTGCGCATTCACCTGCCCCTTTGCCGAGTCGAGTTCGTGCTGTTTGCGGCCAAGCTCGCTCGCCTGGTCCTTGAGCTGCGTCTCCTTGCTGCGGATATTGTTCTCACGGTCACGAAGTTCGCCCATCTTCTGGCCAACCTTCTGCTCGTGCTCGCTCTTGAGCTGGAGGAAATGCTCCCTGGCCTCGAGCGCCTTCTGCTTCTTGACGTTTTCCGCATCCTGAGTGGCCTTCTGTATTATGGCGTCGGCCTTGCCCTTTGCGGTCATCCTGGTGACCGCTATATAAATTGCGAGTGCGACGATTGCGCCGAGCACTGCTGATAATAGATAGAACATAATACTATATATATTGTGTGTTATTTCAAAAAAACAGTACCTGCATCACTGCAGATACTGTATGACGCCGTCAGTCCTTTCGACAGAAATCAGATCTGTACGATTTGGGCTCCGTCCCGTATCGGGCTTCCTGTCCGGCAGGCCTGTCTTCCTCAGGGCGAGATGACCCGGTTCCTTGGAACTTATAGTTTCAGCGAGCGGAACTAACGGTTTGCTTCTATGCCTTTAAGATATGACTCCAATTCAGCTTCCAGGGCGGATGCCTCGTCAGAGAGAGCCTGCGCCTTCTCTTGAAGCATAAGCTTGGCGACCGCTTCGTTGAGCGTGACGAAGGCCAACTTGTCGGCTGTGGCCTTGTCCGGGAAGCGGGCATCGTACTTGGCAAGCATCGCGGCTATCTCCTCGGCGGCGACGCGCATATGGCGCTCCATCTCGGGAGTGCTCGCGACCAGAGGATAATCCTTGCCGGCAATCTTGAGTGTGATGCTCTGTGCCATAACTCTACTTCTCAAGCAAACGTATGCAAGCGTCTATCTCGGAGATCAGCTTGCCCAGGCGCTCTTTCGATGCGGCAGCGCCGCCGAGAGCTCCGGAGAGCTTGATATTGTCTATCTTACGGTTCAAATCAGTTATCTGCTTACGATACGTCCCGACCTCGCCGCGCAATGCTTCGAGCTCTGCCTCAAGAGCATCCGCACGCTCCTTCTCGCCCTCATAGAGAGCAAGGAGAGAATTGATATTGCGCTTGAGTCCTTCCAGCATACAGAGCGGTGTCTGAACATACCATCGGGGCAAATTTAATAAAAAAAACGAAGAATTCCTCCTTTACTTGATGAATTTGCCGTCGCATATCACCCGGGCGATGCAGGACGAATCTGCCGAGTAGACAAAGTTGGACACGAGATTGTGGCAGGGGATCATCCGTGGGTCGGACAAGTCGACAAGGATGGCATCCGCCACCTTGCCCTCGGAGACAACTCCGCCGTCGACGCCGAAGGCCTCGGCTCCGTTCTTCGTGCCCCACTCCAACACGAGAGGAGCGGGCAGCAGCTCGGGATTGCCTCGATTGACAAGACTCCCGTCGGGAGAGGCGGCCACACACTTGGAGAGCAGGGCGGCCGCCTTCATCTCCTCCCGCAGGTCGAGATTGTTGTTGGATGAAGCGCCGTCGGTGCCGAGCGTGATGCGGCACCCGCTCTGAAGAGCCATCTCATAGGGGAACCGGCCGCTCCCCAGCTTCATATTGGAGCAGGGGCAATGGGACACGGTCACTCCCCTGCTTGCGAGGATATCCCATTCTTCCCTGTCGACGTGCACGCAGTGGGCCGCAATCACGTCCGGACCAAGGAACCCTATCGAATCCAGATAACGGACCGGAGTGGTGCCGTGCTCGCGCAGGCAATCCTGCACTTCGCCCACGGTCTCGGAGAGGTGGATACTCAGCCTGAGAGCATTGCTGCGGGCGAACTCGGCGGTGCGGCGGAGTTTCTGCTCTCCGACCGTGTAAATGGCGTGCGGATCCATCACAAGCTGGATCCTGCCTCCGGTGGGGTCCTTCCATTCGCGCACAAAATCGAGCTTCTCCTCTTCGACCGCCTTGCTGTGGTTTTCCATCACGGTGATGCCGATTGCGGCCCTCATACCCGAGCGGGCCACCTCGTCGATCGTCTCTTCGATATCGAAATACATATCGGAGAAGAAAGTGGTGCCAGAAAGAATCATCTCTCGCACCGCATCGACGCTTCCCTGCCTTATGTCAAGCGCCGTGAGACCATCCTCGAAGGGCCAGATATACTCCTGAAGCCACTTTTGAAGCGGCATATCGTCGGCATATCCGCGAAGCAGGGTCATCGCGGCGTGGGTATGAGTGTTGTAGAGGGCCGGGAGTATCGCGAGCCCCGAAGCATCGTACACCTCCGCTCCTTCCGCAGAGAGTTCCTCTCCGGCGGGAGCAATGACCTCGAAGAGGCCGCGGCGGATCAGGATATCAGACAGAGTCCCGTCGTGCAGGACATTTTTTATCAACATATTATTCATAGCTACAGTTTTTTTATCACACCGGGGGGCACTTCCACCACAGCGGCACCCAGGCACCCGAGCCGCGAGACGATACATTTGGCCTTGCCCAAAGACACGAGCTCGCATTCCCGGCCCCGGAAAGGACCGTCCGTGATGACGACCCTGTCGCCCGGAGTAAGAGTCCCGGGCTCGAAGCTGACGTCTCCGCCGTCGACCATCGCCCGGAAGAGCTCCATCTCACCGTCGCGGACGACAGCCGGTTCGAATGGTATCCCGCTGCCCGGGGCGTGGCTTGACATATATGCGGTGATGTATGGGTTGAGCGAGAGCGACCTGCGGCGCCCGTTCTCGTCGGTGCGGACGAATATCAGATGAGGCAGAAGGACCCTCTCCACCAGCTTTTTGCGGTCACTCCAGCGGTGCACTTCCCTGCGCAGGGGGACGTAGCTTTCGTAGCCGAGAGAGTCAAAGAACTCTCCGGCCCTGCGCTCGCAGCAATTCAGGACATAGGCTACATACCAGTGAAGCTCGTCTCTTTCCATAGAAAGACAAATATAGTAAAAATAAACTTATCCAAACACCCCAAAAAAAGCTGACCGGGAATTGATAAAATCAGAGAATATGACTACCTTCGTCCCGCAAAATGAAACAAGGTCTCTACCTCATTTCAAGCAACACCCGGATTGCTCATCAGACGTGGCAGATGCGTCTGAAAGGTGACACTTCACGCTTCTTCGCTCCCGGTCAGTTCGTGGATATCGCAGTGGACGGATTCTTCCTCCGCAGGCCCTTCGCGGCCCGCGACTGGGACTCCGAGGGCTTCGACATCATCTACAAAACCGTCGGCGAGGGCACCGCAGCCCTGAGCCGGATGAAGAGCGGGCAGTCTCTCGACATCCTGACGGGGCTGGGCAACGGATTTGACACTCTCAGATGCAAGGGCGAAGCCCTGCTCGTGGGGGGAGGCCTCGGGGCATCCCCGCTCTTCCCTCTGGCCAAAAAGCTGGTCCGGGAAGGGAAGAAGGTGACCGTGGTTCTGGGTTTCAACACAGCATCGGAAGTCATTCTGCAAGATGAATACACGGCTCTCGGAGCCGCATTGCATATCGCCACGATGGACGGCTCGCTCGGAGCGGAAGGTCTGGTGACAGATGTCATCAGAGCATTGAATCCCCCTTGCGACGCGTTCTACACCTGCGGCCCCAAAGTGATGATGAAGGCCGTGAGCGACCTCCTCGAAGGCCCCGGCCAAGCCAGTCTCGAAGAGCGGATGGGCTGCGGCTGCGGGATATGCTACGGCTGCACTTGTCACACAAACGGAGGGCCCAGGCGCATATGTGCCGACGGCCCTGTTTTCGATGTCGAGGATATAATATGGTAACGGAAGTGAATCTCTGCGGCGTACGCCTGATCAATCCGGTGATTCCGGCCAGCGGGACATTCGGCTTCGGTCTGGAGATGGCGCCGGTCTACGACCTCAACATGCTCGGAGGCATCAGCCTCAAAGGCACCACACTCGAGGAGCGGTTCGGCAACCCCTGCCCGCGCATAGCCGAGACTCCGGGCGGGATGATCAATTCGGTCGGCCTGCAGAACCCCGGGATCAAAGTCCTGGTGGAGAAGAAAATGCCCGCCCTGCGCAAGGTGTTCGGCGGAGCGGTGATAGCCAACGTGAGCGGATTCTCGGTAGACGAATACAGGCAGTGCTGCGAAGCGGTGGCCGCGAGCCCCGACGCGGATATAATAGAGGTCAACATATCCTGCCCCAACGTACACGGGGGAGGTCTGGCGTTCGGCACCGACCCCAAGGCAGCCGCCGAGGTGACAGCCGCTGCGGTAAGAGCCGCCGGAGGCAGGAAGCCCGTCTTCATCAAACTCAGTCCCAACGTCACGGACATTACGGAGATAGCCCGCGCCTGCGAGGATGCGGGGGCGGACGGACTCACGCTCATCAACACCCTGCTCGGGATGAGGATAAACCTCAAGACAAGACGCCCCGTCACGGCCAACCCATACGGCGGATTCAGCGGCAGAGCAGTGCTTCCGGTGGCGCTCAGGATGGTCAATCAGGCAGCCCACGCCTGCTCGCTCCCTATTATGGGCTGCGGCGGAGTGTCATCCGCATCCGACGTGGTGGAGATGATGATGGCGGGAGCCACGGCCGTACAGGTGGGAGCCGAGAACCTTCGCAATCCCCTCGTCTGCCGGGATATCATAACGGACCTTCCTTCAGTGATGGAAGATCTGCATATCGACAATCTCAATGATATTATAGGAATAGTATGAAAGACGTCATAATCGCCTGCGACTTCGCCTCGACGGAAGAAGCGCTCCGCTTTCTGGACAAGTTCGCCGCCTGTCCCCGCAAGCCTTTCGTCAAGATAGGTATGGAGCTTTACTATGCTGCCGGCCCGCAGATAGTGCGCGAGATAAAGTCAAGAGGACACCGCATCTTCCTCGACCTCAAGCTGCACGACATTCCCAACACCGTCCGCAAGGCGATGAGAGTGCTCTCGGAGCTCGACGTGGATATGACCAACGTCCACGCGGCCGGCACGGTGGAGATGATGAAGGCCGCACTCGAAGGCCTCACCCGCCCCGACGGCACGAGGCCGCTCCTTATCGCGGTGACCCAGCTCACATCCACGAGCGAAGAGCGGATGAGAGAAGACCTTCTGATCGGCGCTCCCATCGGGGAAGTCATCGCGCACTACGCCGACAATGCCCGCAAGGCCGGGCTGGACGGAGTGGTCTGCTCGCCTCTGGAGGCCTCCATCGTGAAGGAGAGATGCGGAAGCGACTTCCTCGCCGTCACTCCGGGCATCCGCTTCGCCGACACCGTCGCAGACGACCAGGTGAGAATCACGACTCCCTCAATGGCCCGACAGATCGGCTCCGACTTCATAGTCGTGGGCCGTCCCATCACAGCCGCCCCGGATCCCGTCGCGGCATATCAGAGATGTATTGAAGAATTCACGCGATGAACACAGAGAAGATCATAGCCTCCTGCCTGCTCGACATCAAGGCAGTATTCCTCCGCCCGGAAGAGCCCTTCACCTGGGCCAGCGGCATCAAGAGTCCAATCTATTGCGATAACCGTCTGATTCTCTCGGCCCCCGAGGCGAGAGTCATAGTGGAGCAGTCGATAGCCGATGCCGTGACAGCCTCCTACCCTCAGGCCCAGATGCTTATGGGCACCAGCACGGCCGGCATAGCCCACGCCGCCATCGCGGCGAGCATCCTGGGGCTTCCGATGGGATATGTCCGAGGCGAGGCCAAGACCCACGGCAGGAACAACCGCATCGAAGGCCGTATGGAGCCCGGCACGAAGGTGGTGGTCATCGAAGACCTCATCAGCACCGGAGGAAGCGCCATCGAAGTGGTCGAGGCTCTGCGCGAGGCGGGAGCCGAAGTGCTCGGCATCGTTAGCATATTCACCTACGGCATGAAGAGGGGTCTCGAGAGGCTCGCCGCCGCGGGAGTGGAGAACCGGTCCCTGAGCAACCTCGACGCCCTCGTGGAAGTCGCCGCGGAGAAGAGCCTGATAGCTCCCGAGTGGAAAGAGCGCATCCTGCGCTTCAGAGACAATCCTTCCGACGAATCCTGGATCAAAGCATAACCGATATGAAACATCTCATCGACCCCACCGACCTGACCAAGCAGGAAATCGAAGACATAATCGCTCTGGCCGAAGACATCATCGCCAAGCCCGAATGCTATCACGACTGTCTTCGTTACAACAAACTTGCAACTCTCTTCTACGAGCCTTCGACCCGTACCCGTCTGAGCTTCACTTCCGCGATGATGGAGCTCGGAGGCAACGTGCTCGGATTCTCCGACGCCAAGAGTTCTTCCGTCTCGAAGGGCGAGACGGTGGCCGACACCGTGAGGGTGGTCGAGAATTTTGCCGACATCATAGCGATGAGGCACAACCTTGAAGGCGCGCCCTACATCGCCTCCACGGTATCTTCCGTCCCCATCATCAACGCGGGAGACGGCTCGCACGCCCATCCGACCCAGACCCTGACCGACCTTCTCACCATCAAGCGCGAGCTGGGGCACATCGACGGCATCACCATAGGCTTCTGCGGAGACCTCCGCTTCGGACGCACGGTGCATTCGCTCATCAAGGCCCTGAGCCGCTACGAAGGCATCAAGGTCATACTCATCGCTCCCGACGAGCTCAAGCTCCCCGACTACATCAAGCACGACGTGTGCGAGAAGATGAACGTGGACTTCCGCGAAGTCAAGACCATCGAGGAAGTGATGCCGGAGCTGGACGTGCTCTATATGACACGCGTGCAGAAGGAGCGCTTCCTCGAGGAGGAGGAGTTCGACCGCGTCAAAGACAGTTTCGTGCTGGACTGCGAGAAGATGAAGGCCGCTAAGGAGAAGATGGCCGTGCTCCATCCCCTCCCCCGCGTCAACGAGATCAAGCCCGAGGTGGACTCCGACCCCAGAGCGGCATACTTCCGCCAGGTCGGAAACGGCAAGATTGTCAGGATGGCCCTCATCTACAGCCTCCTGAAGTGGAAGAACGATCCGGATCACACGATGCCGGAGCACCCGGACTACTTCGAAGACGCCTCGCTCAGCTGCCACAACTCCAAGTGCATCTGCAACAACGAGCCCTCGGCGCCCCTCTTCCGGCACACCCCCGGCGGGCACATCCGCTGCGCATACTGCGACTCATTCATTAAATAACAAACATATATGGAACTCCTTTACACAGGCAAAACCAAAAATGTTTTCCTTCTGGAAAACGGCAACTGTCTCCTCAAATTCAAAGATGACTGCACCGGCAAGGACGGCGTCTTCGATCCGGGAGAGAACTCTGTAGGACTCACGATCGAGGGCGTCGGTGACGTCAACCTCCGTATGTCCATCTATTTCTTCGAGAAAATCAACGCCGCCGGCATCCGCACGCATTACGTGACTGCCAACCTCGCCGACACCACTATGGAAGTGAAGAGGGCGAAGGTCTTCGGCCACGGTCTGGAAGTCATCTGCCGCAACAAGGCTGTCGGCAGCTTCATCCGTCGCTACGGCGAATATATAGAGAATGGGGCGGATCTTCCATCCTACGTGGAGACCACCATCAAGAACGACGAGAAGGGCGATCCGCTCATCACCAAGGACGCTCTCGTGGACCTCGGCATAATGAGCGCGCAGCAGTACGAAGACATCAAGGAGATGACCCGCAAGATCACCGCCATCGTCTCGGACGACCTCGCCGCCAAGGGGATGGTCCTCTACGACATCAAGTTCGAGTTCGGTTACGATGCGGACGGCGCCGTGATGCTCATCGACGAGATCGCTTCCGGCAATATGAGGGTCTACAAAGACGGTCAGTACATCGACCCGATGACACTGAGCAGACTTTTCTTCGAGAAGTAAGACAGGTATGAAGGTGAGCGTAATAATGGGGTCGACAAGTGATCTGGAGATCATGTCGGCCGCTTTCGCCGTTCTCGACGAGTTCGGTGTGGAGTATGAGAAGAGAGTCATCAGCGCGCACAGAGCTCCCCGTCTTCTGGGAGAATACGCCGGCTCGGCCCGCGAGCGCGGAATATCGGTGATAATAGCAGGTGCCGGCGGAGCCGCGCATCTGGCAGGAGTCACCGCAGCCTACACCACAGTCCCCGTGATCGGCGTGCCTATAAACGGCAAGGCATTCGGGGGGATGGACGCGCTTCTCGCCACCGTGCAGATGCCTTCCGGCATCCCCGTGGCCACGGTAGCCGTCAACGGAGCCAAGAACGCGGCTCTGCTTGCACTTGAGATGCTTGCAATCACGGACAAGGGGCTCGAAGAGAAGCTCTCCGACTTCCGCGCCAGACAGACAGCGGCCATAGAGAATACGGTGATATGAGCACATACAGGATTTTCGTAGAGAAGAAGGAAGGCTTCAGGGTTGAGGCCGAAGGGCTTCTGAACGAGCTGAACGAGAACCTCTCCCTGGGCATCAGGAGCCTGCGCCACATCTGTGTCTACGACCTCGAAGGGTTCAGCCCCGAGCTTCTGGAGAAGAGCAGCTATTCCGTATTCGGCGAGAGAGTGACCGACACGGTGACTCTGGTCCGCACGGGCGACGACAACTCCCTCGAGAGGAAGCTTCTTGAAGGACGCAAGTATCTGGCGGTGGAGTACATCCCGGGGCAGTTCGACCAGAGAGCCTCATCCGCGGTGGACTGCGTGCATCTGATTGACCCGAGGGCGCAGATCAGAATCCGCTCTTCCAAACTCATAATAATAGACGACGATGCCTCGGAGCAGACTCTGGAGGCCATCCGCCACTACTATATCAATGCGGTGGAGTCGCGCGAGAAAGACCTTTCCAGGCTCTCTCTCTCAGAGAACGCCGACATGAAGCCGATGGAGAGTCTCGAGGGATTCACCGCGATGCCAAGGGAAGACTTCGCCGCTTTTCGCGGCAAGTGGGGCCTCGCGATGAACGAGGATGACCTCGACGAAGTGAAGAAATACTTCACCGCGGAGGGCCGCGACCCGTCGGAGACCGAGCTCAGAATCCTCGACACGTATTGGTCGGACCACTGCCGTCACACGACATTCACCACAGAGCTCACCGAGATCAAGGTGGACGATTCGTTCATCAGGGAAGAGATCGAGTCCGAGCTCGGTGCCTTCCACGACATCCGACGCACCCTCGGTCGCGAGCACAAGCCGCTCTGCCTTATGGAGATAGCCACAATCGGCGCCAGATACCTGCGCAGCAGGGGCCTTCTTGACGATATGGAGGTGAGCGAGGAGAACAACGCGTGCAGCATCCTGATCGACGTGGACGTGGACGGAAAGACAGAGAAATGGCTCCTGCAGTTCAAGAACGAGACTCACAACCATCCCACGGAGATCGAGCCCTTCGGAGGCGCGGCGACCTGCCTGGGAGGCGCCATCCGCGACCCTCTGTCCGGACGGGCATACGTCTATCAGGCGATGAGGGTGACGGGAGCCGCCGACATCAACAGGCCCGTCATCGAGACCATCCCCGGCAAACTGCCCCAGAGAGTGATCTCGCGCAAGGCTGCGGCCGGATATTCCAGCTACGGCAACCAGATAGGCCTTGCCACGACCCACGTGCGCGAAATCTACGACCCCGGATACCTCGCCAAGCGTCTCGAAGTAGGCGCGGTGGTGGGAGCGGTCAAGGCAGAGAACGTGCGCCGCGAGAGCCCCGCCAAGGGCGATGTGATACTCCTTCTGGGAGGCCGCACCGGACGCGACGGCATCGGAGGAGCCACCGGCTCGTCCAAGGAGCACACCGAGGCATCTCTGGAGAGCTGCGGAAGCGAAGTCCAGAAGGGCAACGCTCCCGAAGAGCGCAAGATCCAGCGTCTGTTCCGCCGCCCCGAGGCGACACGCCTCATCAAGAAGTCCAACGACTTCGGAGCGGGAGGAGTGAGCGTCGCGATCGGCGAGCTCGCCCCCGGCCTGGACATCAATCTGGACAAGGTCCCCACCAAATACAGCGGCCTCAACCCCACCGAGCTCGCCATCAGCGAGAGTCAGGAGAGGATGGCGGTAGTGCTCGAAGCATCCGACCGCGAGGCCTTCGAGAAGCTCTGCGCAGAAGAAAACATCGAGGTCAACCTCGTCGCCACCGTCACCGACAGCGGCAGGATGAGGATGTACAGCGGAGGCGCTCTTGTCGCCGACCTGTCGCGGGAATTCATCGACAGCGCGGGAGCAAAACATTACTCAAAAGCCTGCATAGGCGCAGTCGAGGACTGCGACCCGTTCTCGCGCAATCCGGAAGGCGGGAGCGTATCTGACAAGATGAAGTCAGTGATGTCATCGCCCAACGTCGCCTCTCAAAAGGGACTTGTGGAGATGTTCGACTCCACGATAGGCCGCAGCACGGTGCTTATGCCCTACGGCGGTATGCTGCAGCGGACGGAGACTCAGGTCAGTGTGCAGAAGCTGCCCACGGACGGTTGGACCGACACCGCGAGCGTGATGGCGTTCGGCTACAACCCCGACATCGCGCGCTGGAGTCCCTACCACGGAGCGGCATACGCCGTGGTGGAAGCCTGCGCGAAGGTTGTCGCCGCAGGCGCCGATTTCAGGACTATGAGGTTCTCCTACCAGGAATATTTCGAGCGGATGACCGCCGACCCTCACAGCTGGGGCAAGCCCCTCGCGGCACTTCTGGGAGCCCTCAAGATGCAGACATCCCTCGGGCTTCCCTCCATCGGAGGCAAGGATTCGATGAGCGGCACATTCGAGCACATCAGTGTCCCTCCGACCCTGATCGCGTTCGGTATCACCCCGGTCAAGGCTTCGAAGGTGATTTCTCCCGAGCTCAAATGGGACGGCAACAAGCTCTATCTGGTCAGGCACACTCCCCTTGCCAATCATATGCCCGACACCGGGCAGCTCGAGCGCAACTGGGATTTTGTCCATCGCGGCATCGAGGAGGGCAAGATAGTCTCCGGCTGGGCAGTCGGATTCGGCGGTGTGGCCGAGGGACTCGCGAAGATGTGTTTCGGCAATGAGTTCGGAGTGAGAGTGAGTCTGAGCGAGAAGGATCTCTTCGATCTGAGCTATGGTTCGATCATCGTGGAAGCGTCGGAGCCTCTCGACTATGAGGGCGCAGTGCTTCTTGGAGAGGTGACCGACGGCGAGGACGGCAAGCTGCACATAAACGGCAAGAGTGTCTCTCTGGACAGCCTTCTCAAGGCCTGGGAAGCGCCCTACGAAGCTGTTTATCCCAAAACTGCGATTGCTGTCAAGTCAGGAAGTACTTTCCCGGCGACAGTTCGTAAGGGGGAGGTCAGGGAGTATGACACCCCCCAGCCTCCCGTTCGTAAGGGCCAAGGTCAGCCGAGGGTGTATCTGCCGGTGTTCCCGGGAACGAACTGCGACTACGACACGGCCAAGGCATTCAGGAAGGCGGGAGCTCAGACCAGGTTCGGAGTGTTCTGCAACCTCACGCCGGAGGCGGTGCTCGCATCGATCGACAGGATGAAGGAAGATATCGACAACTGCGAGATACTAGCCCTGTGCGGTGGATTCTCCGCGGGCGACGAGCCCGACGGCAGCGGCAAGTTCATAGCCAACGTGCTGGGCAACTCAAAAGTCGCCGATGCCATCCACGCGCTGCTCGACCGCGGAGGCCTGATTCTGGGCATCTGCAACGGTTTCCAGGCGCTCGTGAAGAGCGGCCTGCTGCCGTATGGAAGGCTGGGTATGGTCACCGAAGACTCCCCCACCCTCTTCCGCAACGACATCAGCCGCCACATCTCGCAGATGGTCACGACCAGAGTGGCATCAACCAATTCTCCCTGGCTCTCCGGGATGAAGGTCGGCGACCTCCACTCAATAGCCGTGAGCCACGGCGAGGGCAAGTTTGTCGTGAGCGAAGCTCTCGCGGCCGAATTGTTCGCCAGAGGTCAGGTGGCGTTCCAATATGCCGACCCCCTCACGGAAGAACCCACTATGAAGAGCCCCTGGAACCCCAACGGCTCCTACTTCGCCATCGAGGGCATCGTGAGTCCGGACGGCCAGATACTTGGCAAGATGGGTCACAGCGAGCGCTACGAGCAGGGCAACTTCAAGAATATCAGCGAGGAGCTCTACCAGCCCATATTCGACAACGCAGTAAAATACTTCACCGATGGCAGATAGAATTCAGTTTGACGGCAAGGAGAAGACAATCCTTTACACCGACAACCCGGAGCAGGTCATCATCCGCTTCAAAGACGTGACAACCGCGTTCGGAGGCATCAAGAGGGCCAGGCTCAAGGACAAGGGAATCTGCTGCAACACGGTGTCGTCCATCCTGTTCAAGACTCTGGAGGATGCCGGTGTGCCTACACACTTCATAAGTAAGGTATCTGACCGCGAGCAGCTCTGTCGCAGGGTGGGCCTTATCCCCCTGCAGATAATCGTGCGCAACCGTCTGGCGGGCACCACCGCCGAACTGCTGGGCGTCGATGTCGGCAAGAGGATACTCAACCCCGTGTACGAGATCCGCCTCAACGACGACAATCTCCACGACCCGATGATCAACCGCACCCACGCCACGGCCCTCGGCATAGTGACAGAAGACGAGATGGACACGATGCTCCGGATAGCCCGCAGGGTCAACGAAGTGCTGTCCGCCTTCCTTCTCAAAGCCGGTATCGAGCTCGTGGACTTCAAGATGGAATGCGGGCGCCTTGCGGACGGGACCATAATCCTCTCCGACGAGCTCAGCCCCGACAACACCAGGCTCTGGGACATCACAGACGGAAGATGTCTTGACAAGGACCGATTCCGCCGCGACATGAGCGACGTCACGGCAACCTACAAGGAAGTTATGAACAGACTGCTTAAAATCGCATCGATATGAGCCTCTTTGGAGTATATGGCGTGCAGAACGCCTCACAGATGGTCTATTACGGACTTCACGCCCTGCAGCACAGAGGCCAGGAAGCGGCCGGCATGGCAACCTTCGACGAAGAAGGCAGAGACTACCACCACAAGGGGCTCGGGCTTGTCAGCGAAGTGTTCAACAGCGCCAACGTGGCAACCATCAAGGGCAGCATCGGCATAGGAGCCGTGCGCTACACCAACATCAAGAAGGGTGGAGCAGACAACATCGCCCCTCTCATATTCCACCACCACAGCGGCGACTTCGCAATCGCGGGTGACGGGTGTCTTGTCAATTCGACGGAAATCACATCTTACCTCGAGAGCAGAGGAAGCCTCTTCCAGAGCGGCTCGGACGCGGAAATCCTCGCCCACCTGATCAAGAAAGAAGGCAAGAGGGACCGTATACACAACCTGCTCGACGCGCTCAATATGCTGGAAGGCGGATTCACCTTCCTCATAATGACCAAAAACCGCATCTACGCCTGCAGAGACAAATACGGCATCAAGCCGCTTGCAATCGGCAGGCTCGGGAATGGCTTTGTGGTGGCCAGCGAAAGCTGCTCGTTCGACCTGATAGGCGCCACTCTCATCCGCGATGTCGAGCCTGGCGAGATTGTCACTCTCGACCATCACGGCATCCGAAGCACACGCTACTCGCAGTTCCGCAAGCAGAAACTCTGCGCGATGGAGTACATCTACTACTCCCGTCCGGACTCCGACATAGACGGCTGCAACGTGCACGCCTACCGCAAGGAGTCGGGCCGCAGGCTCTGGAGAGAATGCCCCGCGGACGCCGACATCGTGGTGGGCGTGCCCGACTCGAGCCTCAGCGCCGCGATGGGCTATGCCGAAGAGAGCGGACTCCCCTACGAGATGGGACTTATCAAGAACAAATACGTGGGGCGCACATTCATCCAGCCCTCGCAGGATATGCGCGAGAGGGGGGTCAAGCTCAAGCTCTCCGCCATCCGCAGCATAGTCGCCGGCAAGAGGATAGTGCTGGTGGACGACTCGATTGTGAGGGGCACCACATCGCTCAAGATAATCAAGATGCTGCGCGACGCCGGGGCCTCAGAGGTACACGTCCGCATCGCCAGCCCGATGATGACTCACCCCTGCTACTACGGAGTGGACACTTCCACATTTGAAGAGCTCCTGTGCTCTTCGAGGACTCTGGAGCAGGCCTGCGAGACCATCGGCGCCGACTCTCTCGGCTACCTCAGCCCCGAATCCACGATACATTCCTGCCCGGGCCGCAGCGAGCTGTGTCTCGCCTGCTTCACCGGCGACTACCCCACAGCCCTTTATCATCACTCACAGCAAACAGAAGACTAACACATATGGCAAAAACTTACGAAAACGCGGGAGTCAATCTCGAGGCGGGCTACGAAGTGGTCAGCCGCATCAAAAAGCACGTCGCATCGACCGCCCGCCCCGGTTCGATGGGAGGCATAGGAGCGTTCGGCGGGATGTTCGACCTCGCCTCGCTCGGCATCAGGGAGCCTGTCCTTGTCAGCGGCACCGACGGAGTGGGCACCAAACTCAAGATCGCCTTCGCGATGGACAAACACGACACCGTGGGCATAGACGCCGTGGCGATGTGCGTCAACGACGTGCTCGCTCAGGGCGCGGAACCCCTCATCTTCCTCGATTATGTGGCTGTCGGACACAATGAGCCCGCCAAGATCGAGGCTATAGTGGCCGGAGTCGCCGAGGGCTGCCGTCAGGCCGGATGCGCTCTTGTCGGCGGAGAGACCGCCGAGATGCCCGGTATGTACGAGGGCGGCGAATACGACATCGCGGGCTACACCACCGGAGTGGTGGAGAAGTCGCGGCTCATCGACGGGACCAAGGTCAAGGTCGGAGACACTCTGGTAGGCATAGCTTCCTCCGGGGTGCATTCCAACGGATTCAGCCTCGTCAGGAAGATTGTCGCCGACTCGGGTCACAATTATACGGATGTGATCGAAGAGCTCGGCGGGCGGCGCCTTGGAGACGTGCTCCTCACCCCGACCAAAATCTATGTCAAGCAGGTGCTGGAGGTGATCCGTCAGTGCGATGTGCACGGAGTTGCGCACATCACCGGCGGCGGCTTCGACGAGAACATACCCCGCATCCTCTCCGAAGGTCAGGGCATCGAGATCAAGGAAGGCAGCTGGGAGATTCTGCCCATCTTCAAGTGTCTTGAGAAATGGGGCGGAGTGCCTCATCGCGAGATGTTCAACATCTTCAATATGGGCATCGGAATGGTGCTCGCCCTCGACGGGAGTGAGGCTCAGAAGGCCATCGACATCCTTTCCGCACGCGGAGAGAAGGCATCCGTCATAGGCAGGATCACTGACAAACCCGGAGTGGAGATACTATGAAGAAACTGGCAGTATTTGCAAGCGGAAGCGGCACCAACTTCGAAGCTATAGCCGCGGCCTGCGCCGACGGACGCATCGATGGCGAAGTGGTGCTGATGGTCTGCGACGTGCCGGGCGCCAAGGTCATCGGGCGCGCCGACAAGCTCGGAGTGGAAAAGTTTGTGTTCTCCCCTAAATCCTACTCCTGCAAGGCAGACTTCGAGAAGGAGATTGCAGACCGTATGGACGCTCTCGGAGTGGACCTCGTGTGCCTCGCCGGATATATGAGAATCATAGGCGACACGCTTCTGGGCCGTTACGAAGGCCGCATCATCAACATCCACCCTTCGCTTCTTCCTGCCTTCAAGGGCGCCCACGCCGTGGAGCAGGCAGTCGAGTACGGAGTCAAGGTGTACGGCATCACCGTGCACTGGGTCAACTCCGACCTCGACGGAGGCAGGATCATCGCCCAGAGGGCGTTCGAATACGACGGCTCCGACCCCGCCGAGGTGCACCGCCTCGGGCAGGTCATCGAGCATCAGATTTATATTGACACAATTAACAAGATCATATCAAAATGAGAGCATTAGTCAGCGTAAGCGACAAGAGAGGCCTTGTGGAGTTCGTGCAGGGTCTTCAGGACCTCGGTTGGGAAATCATCGCCACCGGAGGCACACAAAAGCTCCTTGACAGCAAGGGCATCAAGACAATCGGCATCAGCGAGGTCACCGGATTCCCGGAGATCTGCGACGGAAGAGTGAAGACTCTCCACCCGAAGGTGCACGGAGGAATCCTCGGCCGCCGCGACATCCCCGAGCATATGCAGACCCTCAAGGAGAACGGCATCCAGACCATCGAGCTGGTGTGCGTCAACCTCTACCCCTTCAAGCAGACCATCGCCAAGGAGGACGTCACGATGGAGGATGCCATCGAGAACATCGACATCGGCGGTCCCTCGATGGTACGCAGCGCCGCCAAGAACTGGAAGGATGTCACCATCGTGTGCGACCCGTCCGATTATGACAAGGTGCTCTCGGAGATTCGCGAGAACGGCTTCACCTCCGACGACACCCGTCTCAAGCTCTCCGCCAAGGCTTATACCCACACCGCGGAGTACGATATGATGATCGCCACATATATGCGCAGGCAGGCGGGCCTCAGCGAGAAGCTCTTCCTCGAGTATGACATCAAGCAGGGACTGCGCTACGGCGAGAACCCTCACCAGGGCGCTAACTTCTACGCCTCACTCGAGAGCGCTCCCTTCTCACTCGCGTTCGGCGAGCAGCTGCAGGGCAAGGAACTCAGCTACAACAACATCCAGGACGCCAATGCGGCGCTCAACGTGGTGCGCGACTTCGACGAGCCCTTCTGCGTGGCGCTCAAGCATATGAACCCTTGCGGAGCGGCAGTCGGCAAGACCATCGAAGAGGCCTGGCAGGCGGCCTACGAGGCCGACAAGGTGAGCATCTACGGCGGCATCGTGGCGGTCAACCGCGAGCTCACGGCCGAAGTCGCCCTCGGGATGAAGCCCATATTCCTCGAGATTGTCATCGCTCCTTCATTCACTCCCGAGGCTCTGGAGATTCTCTCCGCCAAGAAGAACCTGCGCGTGATGAAGGTCGATATGACGAAGTCTGCCGCTCCCGTCCCCCAGTACATCAGCGTGAACGGCGGCATGCTCGCCCAGCAGCTTGACACTCAGACAGAGGCCATCACTCCCGAGATGTGTGTCACCTCCGTCAAGCCCACGGCCGGCCAGATCTCCGACCTCGACTTCGGATGGAAGATTGTCAAGCACATCAAATCCAACGCCATCGCTGTCGTACGCGACGGCCACACCATCGGAGTGGGCGCCGGTCAGACCAACCGCGTGGGCTCGGCGCAGATTGCCCTCGAAGAGGCCAAGGCCGCAGGATTCACCGAAGGTCTCGTGCTCGCATCCGACGGGTTCCTGCCCTTCGGCGACACTGTCGAGCTGGCAGCCGGATATGGTGTGACAGCCATAGTCCAGCCCGGTGGCAGCATCCGCGACGAGGAGTCCATCCAGAAGGCCGACGAGCTGGGCATCACGATGCTCTTCACCGGTGTCCGTCACTTCAAACATTAATAGTATGATAAAGACCGGCAGGGCTGACCTTCGAATAATCTTCGCTTCGCTCATCCCTCCCACGCCTGACGGCGCGGGCCCCTCCCATTCATGTGGCCATGGGCGGCCACAGATTTTCGAAGGTCAGCCCTGCCGGTCTTTAAAAAAGCAATGAAAAAATGAAGAAAGTACTGGTAATAGGCGGCGGAGGCCGCGAACACGCGATAGTGGATGCGCTGAGCCGCAGCCCGCAGGTCGGGCAGATTTTCTGCGCCCCGGGCAACGCCGGCATCGCCGCTCAGGCCGAATGTGTCCCCATCAAGGACACTGATGTACAAGGGTTGGTTGAATTTGCCAAGTCTCACTCAATCGACCTTACGGTGGTCGGTCCCGAGGCTGCACTGTCGGCGGGGGTCGTGGACGCGTTCCGCGCCGAAGGGCTTAAAATCTTCGGCCACACCAAGGCGGCCACCCGCATCGAGAGCAGCAAGGAGTTCGCCAAAGAGATAATGATGCGTCACGGCATCCCCACCGCCTCATACCAGAGCTTCGAAGACTACGATGAGGCGCTTCGCTATGTGCGCAGCGGCTCATTCCCCGCAGTCCTCAAATACGACGGACTAGCCGCAGGCAAGGGCGTGGTGATCGCGCAGAATCTCGAAGAAGCCGACGAGGCTCTGAAGGATATGCTTCTGGAAGGGCGCTTCGGAGAAGGTCGCGTGGTGGTGGAAGAGTTCCTCACCGGTCCCGAATTCTCCTTCATGTGCTTCGTCAGCGGCGACGACGTGGTCCCTATGCCTCTTGCACAGGACCACAAGAGAGCCTACGACGGCGACAAGGGGCCCAATACCGGCGGGATGGGCGCATACACGCGCCTTCCCTTCATCACCGAAGCCGACCGCGAATTCGCCTATATGGAGATACTCTGCAAGACGGCGAGCGCGATGGTCTCGGAGGGTTATCCCCTCTCAGGTGTGCTGTACGGAGGCCTTATGAAAACCCCCGAAGGCATCAAGGTGATCGAGTTCAACGCCCGTTTCGGCGACCCTGAGACGGAAGTAGTGCTGCCTCTTCTGGATTCGGACATCTACGATGTGTTCCGCGCAGTCGCAGACGGAGAGTGCCCGGATGAACCCGTCTGGTCCGACGACGCCACAATGGGAGTCGTGATGGCCTCCAAAGGCTATCCCGGAAGCTACGACAAGGGATTCCCCATCGAGATTGAAACGTGCGACGCGCACATCTACCATATGGGCACGACCGTCAAGGACGGAGTGCTGCAGACCTCCGGAGGAAGGGTGCTTATGTGTGTCGCAAGAGCGGAGTCTGTGGCCGCGGCTGGAGTCAAGGCCTACAAAGCTGTGGATTCGGTACACTGCGAAGGTCTCTTCTACCGCTCCGACATAGCCTGGCAGGCGAAGTAGGGCATCAGATTCTGACGCCCAGAGTGAACTCGAGATAGTCGGCCTTGCAGAACTGGAAGGACTTGACGAACCATCCGAGATAGGTCCCTCCGAGCGAAGGGAAGTAGTAGCGGAAGCCTATCTTCTGGTACAGGTGGCTCAGGTCTTCGCATATGCCTCCTTTCTGGTAGAGGTATGCCCCCACCGCGAAGTACGTGGCGAACCTGTTGTAGTACATCTCCTGCACGGCGGCAAGACCGACGCTGACGGGACTTGCCTTCGAGGTCTCCCCGTGCACCATCGTGTCGTAGGTCGCGATAGCCTTCGAGTTGGAAGTGTACAGGATATCCGCCTGCAGTCCGGTGCCGAATTTGGCGCTGTATCTGTAGAGCGCTCCGACGCTGAGTCCGACCTTGGCCACGGTGGTGAATTCAGTCCTCTTGTCTTCCACTTTCTGGATCACATTGTAGGCCTGCCATTCGCCTTCAAGCTGCTTGACGCCCCCGATGACTCCGATATCCCATCTGAGGCCTTTTTCGAAAAGGGGACCGTCAAACCGGGGCTTCTGCTTGCCCGAATAAGACTCGTCCAGATGATAGCGCGCCTCGACGCCGAGACACAACTGGTTGATGGCTCCGTTGGGCATCCTGGTCTTCCCGTTCGAGAAATGAAGGAACGACGCCTCGGCGCCGATCTCCCACTTCGGCGTGATGTGGTAGCGGTACATCAGTCCGGCTCCGACGTTGACAAGGAAGTGCGAACCTCCGAACTCGTTGCCCGGATTCAGGTAAGGGTCGTACTTCCCGGGAGTATAGGCGGCGCCGAGCTGAAAGGTGTAGCCGAATGTGTGCCTCTCCGTCCTGACCCAGGGACGCTCGAAGAACCCATACAGGGCATAGTGGTTGTCCAGATGCGAATCGCCCCAGAGGACCCTGTCGAAGTTGGTCATCGTGAAGCCGAATCCCATCACCGGATAGTTGAACAACTCGGCAAACGCAGAGAACACATTGTCGTCAGAGGGACGCGTGTCCCAGCCCAGACGCACATTGTAAGAGTCGTATGTCTTGGTGAGGAAAAAGGCGGTGAGGTCGTCGAACTGGGGGATATAATTGACTGTCGCCCCGGCGGCGACATTAAGCCGCGCGGCTTCCCCCGCCGAAGAAGACAAGGGAAGCAACAAAGCCAATATTATCGGCAGAACAGCGGCTCCGGATCTTGCGGACATCAGTCAGTCATCTTGCGGAGGAAGCACTCGATGGTGTTCTCCATAAGCATTGTGATTGTCATAGGGCCTACTCCTCCGGGGACGGGGCTTATCCAGCCTGCCTTCAGGGAAGCTCCGGCGAATTCGACGTCTCCCACGAGATGATTCTTGCCGTCGGCGCCGGCCACGCGGTTGATACCCACGTCAATCACCACTGCTCCGGGCTTAATCATATCGGAAGTGATCATCTCGGGGCGGCCTACCGCAGCCACAAGGATATCGGCCTCGCTGCAGACCTGAGCGAGGTCCACGGTGCGGGAATGAGCGATGGTCACCGTGGCGTTGCGGTCGAGAAGAAGCTTGGCGACAGGCTTGCCCACAATATTGCTGCGGCCCACCACCACGGCCTTCTTGCCTGAGATGGAGACGCCCGTGGACTCTATCATAGTGATTATGCCCTTGGGCGTGCAGGGCACGATACACTGCCTGCCGAGCCAGAGATTGGCCACGTTGCCGGGGTGGAATCCATCCACGTCCTTGCCGAGGGCGATGGCGTCGATCACCTTGTCTTCGTCGATATGGGCGGGAAGCGGCAGCTGCACGAGCACTCCGTCCACGACGGGGTCGGCGTTGAGCGACGCGATCTGCCTCAAAAGGTCATCTTCGCTTATATTTTCGGGCAGCTCGATGAGCCTGCTGTCCATCCCGACATAGGCTGCGGCGGTAATCTTGCCCTTCACGTATGAACGGCTTGCGGGGTTGTCGCCGACGATGATTACAGCAAGGCAGGGCTTGCGTCCGTACCGCTCCGAGAGCGCGATGATTCTGTCCTTCATCGCGTCCTTGAGCGAGAGAGACAGTGCTTTTCCGTCTATTATTTGTGCCATAATGCAAATATAGCCAAAAAAGACGGATTTTTATTAAATTTGTCTCGTAGTGGAGGGAATATGAAATTCGAACTAGTCTCGAAATACAAGCCGGGGGGCGACCAGCCGGAAGCCATAAGGCAGCTTACGGAAGCCCTCGACAAGGGCATCAGAGATATCACTCTGCTTGGAGTGACAGGGTCGGGCAAGACCTTCACGATGGCCAACGTCATCGCCAACCTCCAGCGTCCCGCTCTGGTGCTCAGCCACAACAAGACTCTCGCCGCCCAGCTCTACGGCGAATTCAAGTCGTTCTTCCCCCACAACGCCGTCGAGTACTTCGTGTCATACTACGACTACTATCAGCCCGAGGCCTACATACCCACGACCGACACCTACATCGAGAAGGACCTGAGCATCAACGACCAGATCGAGAAGCTGCGCCTGAGCGCCGCGAGCGCCCTGATGAGCGGCCGGAGGGACGTGATTGTGGTCTCGTCGGTGAGCTGCCTGTACGGCATAGGCAACCCCGAAGACTTCCACGCCCAGGCCATCACATTGCATCGCGGAGAGACGAGGAGCCTCACAGGGATGCTGTACAAACTGGTGGAAGCCCTCTACAGCCGGACGGAGATTGACTTCGGGCGCGGCACGTTCCGCGTGCACGGAGATACGGTGGACGTCTTCCTGGGGGGCGCGGACGAGGCCGTGAGGGTGGAATTCTTCGGGGACGAGATCGACTCGCTGAGCCTCATAGAGCCTCTCACCGGCGCGAAGCTGGAGGAGCTCGAGGAAGTGACCATCTTCCCCGCAGGCAATTTCGTGACCACCAAGGAGCGGAGCATAGCCGCAGTGAGCCACATACAGGACGACCTGGTCAAACAGATCGAGTGGTTGGGCAGCGTAGGCAAAGGGCTTGAAGCCAAGCGCCTGCAGCAGAGAGTGGAGTACGACCTGGAGATGATCAAGGAGATGGGATATTGTCCCGGGATCGAGAATTACTCGCGCTACTTCGACGGCCGCAGCGAGGGCGAGCGGCCCTTCTGCCTGCTGGACTACTTCCCCAAAGACTTCATCACCTTCATAGATGAGAGCCACGTCACTCTGCCCCAGGTGCACGCGATGTACGGAGGCGACCATTCCCGCAAGTCAGTGCTCATCGAATACGGCTTCCGTCTGCCGGCTGCGGCCGACAACAGGCCTCTGAAATTTGACGAATTCGAGTCGCTCACCCCGCAGAGAGTCTATGTGAGCGCCACTCCGGCCGACTACGAACTCGCCAAGTCCGAGGGTCTGGTGGTGGAGCAGGTGGTGCGCCCCACCGGGCTGCTCGACCCTCCGATAGAAGTCCGTCCCACAAAGAACCAGGTGGACGACCTGGTGGAAGAGATCCGCTTGCGCAGCGAGCGGGACGAGAGGACTCTCGTCACGACGCTCACCAAGCGTATGGCAGAAGAGCTGAACGAATATCTGTGCAAAATAGGCGTGAGAGTGCGCTACATCCATTCGGACGTGGACACGATGGAGAGGGTCGAGATAATAGAAGACTTCAAGCAGGGGCTCTTCGACGTGCTTGTCGGCGTCAATCTGCTTCGCGAAGGTCTGGACATCCCTTCGGTCTCCCTCGTGGCCATCCTCGACGCGGACAAGGAGGGGTTCCTCCGCACCGGAAGAGCGCTTACGCAGACTGCCGGCAGAGCCGCCCGCAACGTCAACGGCCGTGTCATAATGTATGCCGACAACATCACCCGCGCGATGGAGGAGACCATCCGCGAGACAGACAGGCGCCGGCGCAAACAGACCGAATACAACAAGCTTCACCACATCACCCCCAGGCAGGTCGAGACGAAGGTCAACGCCCTGGCCGGCGAAGTCGCTCCGCGTCTCGCGGGAGGTACGACAGGGCGTGTCAGCGCGGCCAACTCGTACGACAACCCGGTCTACATCCCCAATCCTTCAGACCTGGGGCGGGGCACGGTTTCTGTAGGCTTCGGGCACGACTCCAGACGCGACGAAGGGGCCGCCTACGAGGAAGGATTCGTCAAAGCCGACCTCGCCGCCGTGCTTCAAGACCCCGTCATCAGGTCTATGAGTCGCGAACAGGTGGAGAAGATGGTCGCCGACGACAAGGCAAGGATGAAGAAATCGGCCGCCGAGCTTGACTTCACCGCGGCAGCCCGCTACCGCGACGAGATGTGGGCACTTCAAGAATACCTTAAAGTATGGAAGAAATAGTACAGAGAGCCAGGGCCCTCGCCCTTGAAGCACTCAGCGGCGAGACCAGGAGCGACGGCACCCCCTTCATAGGGCACCCCGACGCCGTGGCGGCCATAGTAAGAGATGAGATCGGCCTCGACGAAGACAGCATCGCGGCCGTGTATCTGCACGAAGCGACAAGAAGTCATCCCGACATCAGTCTGGAAGGCTTCCCGGAAGGCATACGCAAGATAGCGGAGGGACTTGGCAAGATCTCGACCATCAAGCCCAAAGACACGAGGCTGGAAGCCGAGAGCTACAAGAAACTCATCGTGCAGTACTCCAGCGACCCGCGAGTGACCGTGATCAAGATCGCGGACAGGCTGGAAGTGATGCGGAGCCTGGGCATATTCCCCAAATCATCCAGAGAGCAGAAGGTCCTGGAGACCCTGATGCTCTACATCCCACTCGCCCATCAGCTTGGTCTGTACAACATCAAGAGCGAGCTTGAGGACATCTACTTCAAATACGCCGAGCCCGAGCAGTACAGAGCCATCACCAACAAGCTCAAGGCCACGGAGAAGGACCGTCAGCGGCTGACGGAAGAGTTTATCGAACCGCTCAAGAAGAAACTCACCGACAACGGCATCGCCTACAAAGTCAAGGCGCGCACCAAGACCGCATACTCGATCCACCGCAAGATGCAGGTGCAGAAAGTCCCCTTTGAAGGCGTGTATGACGTCTTCGCGATGCGTTTCATAATCAGCGGAGCGAAAGATCACGCCGAAGAGCTCGATCTCTGCTGGAAGGTCTACGGCTTCGTCACAGAGGAGTACGAGCCCGACACCAGGCGTCTTCGCGACTGGCTCACCAATCCCAAGCCCAACGGCTACGAGTCTCTGCACATCACGGTCCGCAACAAACTCGGCAATGCAATCGAAGTGCAGATACGCACCGAGCGGATGGACGAGATGGCGGAGAGCGGTCTGGCTTCGCACTGGTCATACAAGGGGGTCAAGAGCGAGAAGACGCTCGACAGCTGGCTTACCTCCGTGCGCTACAATCTGGAGCACAAGACCGAGATGAAGGTAGAAGACCTTCCCGAGCCTCCCAAAGATGATATATTCGTGTTCACCCCGACCGGCGAGCTCAAGATTCTGCCTTCGGGAGCGACCCTTCTGGACTTCGCCTTCAGCATACACAGCGGCCTGGGCTGCAAGTGCACCGGCGGGCGCGTGAACGGCAAGGCCGTGCAGATAAGGGACAGACTCAAGACAGGAGACAACGTCGAGATACTCACCTCCAAAAACCAGAGGCCGGGCCGCGACTGGCTGTCCTGGGTCGTGACCTCCAAGGCCAGGACCAAAATCAAGCAGGAGCTGGACGCCGAAGAGCGCAAGAAGTCACTTTCGGGGCGCGAAATCCTCGAGCGACGCCTCAAGAACTGGAAGCTCGAATTCCCGGACGAGATGATGAGGGAGATGATGAAGGAGCGCAAGTTCAGCTCGAACATCGCCTTCTGGGCCGCCATCGCGGACGGCACTCTGGACGTCAACGACGTCAAGACATACATACAGAAGAGAGAGGAGCGCGCCGAAGTCAAGGTCCAGCAGACGGAAACGGTCCGCGGGAACGGCTTCCAGAGCGGCACAGACGACATCCTTGTCATCAATGCCAGGAACGTCAGAGGGCTCGACTACAAGATGTCCAAATGCTGCAACCCCGTCTTCGGAGACGACGTGTTCGGCTTCGTGACCCGCACGGAAGGCATCAAAATCCACCGCATATCCTGCCCCAACGCTTCAAGACTCCTCGAGAGGTATCCTTACCGCATCCAGAAGGTCGTCTGGCAGCAGAACGCCGAGACGAGCAACTTCCAGTGCACCCTCAATGTGACAGCGGAGCTGGAGCATCCGGTGCTCGCGGCCATTATGGACATAATAGGCCAGTTCAAGGCGTCCATAAGGTCCTTCAACGTGAGCGAGAATATGAGGCAGGGGACCTACGAGATCTCCATCAGGCTTCTGGTGCCTTCCAATCTGGAGCTCGACAAAATCATCTCGCAGGTGGGAGCTCTGAGGCAGGTCCTCAAGGTCAGAAGGTCTTAGATTTCTTCCGTTGGTCAAGCGCCCTGGAGAATGCCCTGGCATTCTTCAGATGCTCCGAGTACGTCTTCGCAAAACGGTGCGTCCCGTTGAACGAAGGGTCAGCGCAGAAGAAGAGATTGCCGCCGCCATAATCAGGATTGAGCACCGCCTCGAGCGCGGCTCTTGTCGGCACGTAGATGGGTGAGGGCGGGAGCCCGGCATGCTTGTACGTGTTGTAGGGGGAATCAAACGAAAGCATGTACTTGTAGATGCGGCTCACATTGTAGTCATAGCAGAAGGCGACAGTGGGGTCTGCCTGAAGCTTCATCCCCTTGCGCAGGCGGTTGAGATACACTCCGGCAATCCTTGGCATCTCGGGCTCGTGATTGGTCTCACCCTTGACAATCGACGCGAGCACGGAGACCTCCATCTGCGAGAGTCCGAGCTTTCGCGCCTTCTCAATGTTGTCTGCGGTCCAGAAACGTTCGTAAGCCTCGAACTGCCTGACGAATATATCGCGAACCGACGCCGTCCAGTACATCTCGTACGTATCGGGGACCAGCAGAGCGAAAACGGTCTCGGGGGTGAATCCGAACTCGGAGAGCAGTTCTTCGTCTTCAAAGGCCGCGCGCACGGAAGAGGAGTCGACCATCATCTGATTGGAAATCTTGCGCGCGATCTCACCCCGCCGGCGAAGAGTCCCCGACAGGGTCAGCCTCACGGGGGTCTGCCAGCCGTTGTTGAGCATCCTGGCGGCATAGACGGCAGTGGCTCCGGGATCTATGACATAATGACCGGGCTTGCAGTAGGTGTCGACTTCGTGACGCTCGAAGACCTTGCCGAGGCGGGAAGGCCACCTCACTCCGCCTCCGCTGAGCAAGCTGTCCACTATCTGTGCGGCAGGCGTGCCGGGATAGACATACAGCTCCTTGGAGACCTCGAAGTCGGAGAGTTTGTTGTCTCTCAGATAATTGAAGAGCGCCACAAGAGCGAAAGCGAGGCACAGCGCCGCCGCCGAAGCGACTGTGATTCCAAGCGTACGGTTACTCATCTCAACATAATTGTATCTCCCTCAGAGGGCACGTAATCCTCGTCAAGGGCGTTGATTTTGCGGATTGAGGCAAGCTTCACCGCAAACCGCTGCGCGATGTCACGAAGGGACTCGCCGTCGTGGTCTATGATATATTTGTCCACCCCGGCAGCGGCCTTGCGCTTCTTGGGAAGGATATACACTTCCGTGCCCGGTGCAAGCCCTGGATCCGTCTTGAGGTCATTGTATGAGAGCAGTTCGTCCAGGAACAACCCCCGGGAGGCTGCAATCGACTCATAGGTCTCTCCCTTGACAGACACCACGAAGGGGACGCCGTTGCGCCGCATAACCTTGCGCGTCAAGGGGAACCGCAGCACCTCGCGGTACTCCCTGCTGAAGGTGGCGGCATCTATCTGCTCCGGCGCTTCCAGCTCCAGCGGGGCCTCAGGCACCGATATGTCGCCCTCGTCATAGCGATACAGCCTGTATTCTTCAATGACCTTGACAAGCTTGGCAGGGTAGGAGGGGTCGGTGGCATATCCGGCCTTCCTGAGGCCCTGGGCCCAGGCTTTGTAGTCGGTAGGTTCGAGCTCGAACAAGGGCTTGTATCTGTCTTTGAAGCGGAGGAAGTCGGAGTGGTCGCGGAACGACATCTCAGCCGAAGGGTAGACTCTGAAGCATTCCCCGCGCTCATCGTCGTCGTGATACATCTTGCGCCCCTTCCAGTCGGAGTGACACTTGATGCCGAAGTGATTGTTGCCCTTGACTGCCAGAGCGGACTGCCCGGCATTGGACTCCACAAGCCCCTGGGCGAGAGTGATTGAGGCAGGGACTCCGGAGCGCTTCATCTCGCTGACGGCTATCGGAGCGTATTTCTCTATGTACTTTTCCTGCGCGGTCCTGTCGGCGGCGAGGCACAGAAGGACAGTGAGGAGGGGCAGAGCGAACCTTTTCATCGCCTAAAGATACTAAAATTCGAACACATCACCATCATTGACGGCGACTGTCTGCTCAAAAATCTCCTTGCATTCGTCAAGATACGCTTCGAAGTCCCTGATACGGGTGGAATAATGGGCTACGAGCAGTTTACCGACGAGCGCGTCGCGGGCAAGGGTGGCGGCGTCGGCTGTGGTGGAGTGAAACCGCTGGGCAGCCTTGTCGGCCATATCCTTCTGATATGTGGCCTCGTGGTAGAGTATGTCCACTCCCTTCACCCAGGACGCGAGTTCGGGGAACGGGGCCGTATCCGAGCAATACGCATACGACACGGCCGGGGCCTTCTCGAGCTGCCGGGCAGAGCGGATCTCGTCGAAGCGGAATCCGTAGCAGTCTATCTTGTGATTGAGGGGGAAGGCGCTGACCTGCACGCACCTGGAGACGTGCACGACCTCAGGCTCCTTCATCTGGAGAGGGTGATGGATGATGTCGAACAGGCATCCATCTCCGAAATAGTTGCTCCAGGTCTTGAGGATGCCCGCGAATGCGGCGGGCGCATAGATGTGCAGCTCCTGGGTACGGCCATACATCGACATCGTGGAGAGAAAACCGAATATCCCGAAGAGGTGGTCGCCGTGAATGTGGGAGATGAACACGGCCTCGACCTTCAGGAAGGACAGGTGCTGCCTGCGGAACTGCTGCTGCGCACCCTCGCCGCAATCAACAAGAAACAAGCGCCCGTGCACGGACAATGCCTGGGCGCTTGGATTTCGGTCAGAAACGGGCATAGCCGAAGCCGTGCCCAGAATCTTGAGTGTAAAATTCACGATTACTCGCCTTTCTCGAGCTTTTCCTTGAGGGCTGCAAGAGCATCGATGTCACCGAGAGTCGACTTCTCGACGGTGGTGTTGACCTTCTTGATGGCCTTCTTGGTGCTCTCAACCTCCGCGGCTGCAGCCTTCTCCTTGACCTCAGCATAAGTGCGGACGTGGCTGACAAGGATTCTGCGGGTGCTGCGACGGAGCTCGACAACCCTCAGAGCGAGAGTCTCGCCGGCGACGGCCTGCTTGCCGTCTTCCTTGACGAGCTCGCGGTTGAACGCGAACCCTTCGACGTCACCCTCAAGAGTGATGTTGGCACCCTTGTCGGTAAGAGAAGCGATTGTACCCTCGACAGTGGAGCCCACAGGGAACTTGGCCTCAATCTCATCCCAAGGGTTGGGGGTGAGCTGCTTGTGGCCGAGGCTGAGCTTGTGGTTGGCCTCGTCGAAGTCGAGAATCTGGACGTCGAGCACGTCACCGGCGGCGACAACCTCAGAAGGATGCTTGACTTTGTTCCAGCTCAGGTCGGAGATGTGCACGAGACCCTCGACACCGTCCTCGAGCTCGGCGAACACGCCGAAGTTGGTGATGTTGCGGATGGTAGCCTTGTGCTGGCTTCCGACGGGATATTTGCTGCGGATGTTCTCCCAAGGGTTCTCGCTGAGCTGCTTGATGCCGAGAGACATCTTGCGGGCCTCGCGGTCGATGGAGAGAACCTGTGCCTCGACCTCGTCGCCGACCTTCAGGAACTCCTGAGCGCTGTGCAGACGGGGGCTCCAGGACATCTCGGAGACGTGAACGAGACCCTCGACACCGGGTACAACCTCGATGAATGCGCCGTAGTCGGCGATGAGGATGACCTTGCCGCTGACCTTGTCGCCGGCCTTGAGGTCGGGATCGAGAGCATCCCAGGGATGAGGAGTAAGCTGCTTGAGTCCGAGAGCGATCCTCTTCTGCTGCTCGTTGAAGTCGAGCACCACGACCTTGATCTTCTCGTCGAGAGCGACAATCTCCTCAGGATGATTGACGCGACCCCAGGAGAGGTCTGTGATGTGGATGAGACCGTCCACTCCGCCGAGGTCGACGAACACGCCGTAGTTGGTGATGTTCTTGACCGTGCCTTCGAGGATCTGGCCTTTCTCGAGCTTGCCGATGAGCTCTGCGCGCATCTTCTCCTGCTCTGCCTCGAGGAGAGCCTTGTGGGAGACCACGACGTTGCGGAACTCCTGGTTGATCTTGACGATCTTGAAGTCGATGTTCTGGCCCACGAACACGTCGTAGTCACGAACGGGCTTGATATCTATCTGTGAACCGGGGAGGAAGGCCTCGATGCCGAACACGTCGACAATCATGCCGCCCTTCGTGCGGGTCTTGACAAAACCCTTCACGATCTCGTCGTTCTCGAATGCCTCGTTGACTCTGTCCCAAGACTTGAGGGCACGAGCCTTCTTGTGGCTGAGCACGAGCTGACCCTTGCGGTCTTCTGCGTTCTCTACATAGACCTCCACCTTGTCACCGACCTTGAGATCGGGGTTGTAGCGGAACTCGGGAGCCATGATGACACCTTCGCTCTTGCCGCCGACAGCGACGACGACCTCGCGCTTGTTGATGGAAGTGACTTCGCCTTCGACGACTTCGTTCTCCACAATCTTGGAGAGGGTCTTGTCGTAAGCTTCTTCAATGGATTTCTTGTCGACGTTGCCATAGACGTCGCCGCTCTCGAATGCGTCCCAGTCGAAATTCTCCGAAGCTACGGAGGCGTTCAGACGAGCGATTTTGTTTTCGTTGTTTTCCATAAATGTTTTAAAACAAACTAGTAGTTGGACAATATGTTACAAGCTTTCGGGGACAGCCCCCGGAAAAAGCGTGCAAAAGTAGGAACTTTTTTTGGATTTTCCTACACAAGGATGCTTATTCCTATCAATATCAGCACGACCCCGCCGGCAATCTCGGAGATGCGTCCCGCCCGGGAGCCGATTGCCTTCCCGCCGACGATGCCGGCGAGCACAGAGACGGCGGTGATGGCGAATACGCAGACAAACAGCGGAGCGAATCCGGACCACAACTGTCCCGACATGGACTGTGACACCCCGACAGCCAGGGCGTCGATGCTGGTGGCCACACCGCCGATGACGACATTCCGAAGGCCGTTGAGGTCTCTTGACTCCGTCTCTCCTTTGATCCCCTCGAGGAGCATCGAGCCCCCGACATACAAAAGAAGCAGGAAACCTATGACGTGGGATGCCTTCTCGACTAAGCCAACGAAGAGATTGCCCAGCAGCCATCCGGCGAGGAGCAGCCCGCTCTGGATTACGGCAAAGCTGAGCGCGACGACCGAGACCGCCTTCCAATCGATCTTGCGGAGGGTCACGCTGGAGCAAAGACTCACCGCGAAACAATCGGCGCACAGCGAGGCTGCAAGAAGAAGTGATTCTACAAGGTTCATTGCACTTTGAATTCCACCCTTGCGGCTATCGAACGGCCCAGGGTGGTTGAATCGGCATACTCCAGGCCATCCCCGAAGGCAAGTCCCCTCGCGAGGGTCGTGAAACGGCAGCGGCACCCCTCCAGCTGACGGTAGATGTAGAAGGAGGTGGTCTCCCCTTCCACATCGCCGGAGAGGGCAAGTATTATCTCGACTTCTCCGGGCGCGGCGCCCAGTGCGCGGACTCTCTCAAGAAGAAGCCGGATTGTCAGATCCGAAGGAGCGACCCCGTTGATGGGAGATATTATCCCTCCGAGGACGTGGTAGAGCCCGTGATACTGACCGGTAGCCTCGATGCTCATAACATCCCTCACATCCTCGACCACGCATATCTGCAGACGGTTGCGCCTGTCGTCCGAGCATATGGGGCAGACAGGCCCGTCGGAGATCATCGCACAATTCTCGCAGTAGCGCACGTCCGTGGCGAGGGCATCGATTGCGCCGGCAAACCTGCGTATCGACTCGCGGGGCTGCCTCAGGAGATGGAGGGCGAGCCTCAGGGCGCTGCGGGACCCCACTCCAGGAAGCGACTGGATGGCCTCGACAGCATCCTGCAGAGCCTTGGAGGGATATTTGTCATTTTGATACATAGGGAGCACAAAGATAGAAACTTTTTTGTATATTTGCGGGCTGACTTCTCCGTGCTGTCAGCTAACCCGTAAGTTTAACCCTTCCGACTGAAGTGCCGGGAAACAGGAAGGCAGAATGATCAAGATTTTCTACAGACTCGCCGGAGAGATAGTTCTCTCGGAGTCTCAGACGGAGTTTGCTGCTATCGGCAAAGAAAATGTCCTCTGGATAGATCTCCTCGAACCGACGGGAGATGAAAAGAGGGCGGTCGAAGCTTTTATCGGAGCTCAGATCCAGACCAAGGCGGAAGCCGAAGAGATCGAGAGCTCGTCCCGCTTCAGCGAGGAAGGCGAAGCCGTGTTCGCCAACACCAACTTCCTCTCTCCGGCCGACGACGGGATGCTTATGGACCCTGTCTCCTTCATCCTGTGCTCGGGGATGCTCACAACTCTCAGGGAGATACCTCTTCGCTCGTTCAACACCCTGCAGAATAAGATGCAGGCGAGAGCCGACCTCTTCACCGACGGATGGCACGTGTTCGTGGAGATTATGGACAAGAGGGTCGACCTCGACGCCGACATCGTGGAGCTCATCTCCAAGGACGTCAGCCAGTTCAGCAAGAGAATCAACCAGAAGGAAGACATCAACGAAGAGTTCCTGCTCGACATCAACCAGCTGCAGGAGAACGCGATGTTCGTCAGAGAGAACATCGTGGACAAGCAGCGCCTGATCTCCAACCTCCTCAAGAGCAAGCTCTGCCCCAAAGACCCGGCCCTGCGTGAAGACCTCACGGTGATACTTCAGGACATAGCCTCCCTGATCAACCACACCAACTTCGCGTTCGAGAGGCTCGAGTACCTGCAGGACACCGTGGTCGGTATCATCAACCTCGACCAGAACAGAATAATGAAGATATTCACATTCATCTCACTCCTCCTGATGCCCGCCACCCTGGTGGCCAGCTTCTTCGGGATGAATGTAGCGCTCCCCTTCGAGCATCTCAGATATGCCTGGGCAGGCATCACTGCGGTGATGGTAGTCCTTATCGTAGGCATATGGATAATCTTTAAAAAGCGTAGAATGCTATAACACAATGAAAAATCACGAACGCAAAGTCGGGACAGTGTCCCGCGGAATCCGCTGCCCCATCATCAGAGAGGGCGACAATCTTGCACAAATAGTAAGTTCCAGCGTACTCGAAGCCGCAGCCGACGAAGGCTTCTCCCTGCGCGACCGCGACGTCGTGGCCATCACCGAGTCGGTGGTGGCGCGCGCCCAGGGCAATTACGCCTCGGTAAGCGCGATCGCCGCAGACGTCAAGGCCAAGACCGGCGGAGGCTGCGTCGGAGTCATATTCCCCATACTCTCGAGGAACCGCTTCGCCATCTGCCTCAGAGGCATAGCCAGCGGCTGCTCCAAGGTCGTACTCATGCTCAGCTACCCCTCCGACGAGGTAGGCAACGCGTTCGTAGACTACGACCTGCTCGACGAGAAGGGCGTCAATCCCTACTCCGACGTGCTCAGTCTCGAGCGCTGGAGAGAGCTTTTCGGCAGCTGCAAGCACGAATTCACCGGAGTCGACTACGTCGAGTACTATGGAGGCCTCATCAGGGAGTGCGGCGCCGAGGTCGAGATAATCTTCGCCAACAGGCCCCGCACCATACTCGACTACACGGACACCGTAATCACCTGCGACATACACACCCGCAAGCGCACGAAGAGGATTCTGAGCGACGCGGGAGCCAGGGTGGTCCTCGGCCTGGACGACATCCTCACCTCTCCCGTGGACGGGAGCGGATTCAACTCCTCCTACGGGCTTCTCGGCTCCAACAAAGCCACGGAAGACACCGTCAAGCTCTTCCCTCAGGAGTGTGGTCCTCTGGTGCTGGACATCCAGAAGAGGCTTCTCGAAGCCACGGGCAAGCACATTGAAGTGATGGTCTACGGCGACGGAGCCTTCAAGGACCCTCAAGGCAAGATATGGGAGCTTGCCGACCCGGTGGTCTCCCCCGCCTTCACCGACGGTCTCAAGGGCACACCCAACGAATTGAAGCTCAAGTACTTGGCAGATAACGACTTCGCCTCTCTGAGCGGAGAAGCCCTGCGCGACGCCATCTCTCGGAGCATCAAGGCCAAGGACACCAACCTCAAGGGCCAGATGGCCTCCGAAGGCACCACTCCCCGCCAGCTCACCGACCTTATCGGCTCGCTCTGCGACCTGACTTCCGGATCCGGCGACAAAGGTACTCCGGTCGTTCTGATCCAGGGCTACTTCGACAACTACACCAGCGAATAGTCCCCTCCACCCGCGGAGGACAAGACGCATAATACACAAAGATATGAATGTCAAGAAACTACTGCTTTCTGCAATTGCGTCTCTGCTTACACTCAGCGCCCCGGCCCGGACAGACCGGGTCATCAGCTGGGGCGTATCCTCCGAGGCCGGAGCCGACGGCACCTGCGAGATAACGCTCAAGGGCACCGCTACCGAAGCCGGATGGCATATATACGACCTCGAAGACTATGGCAGCCTCGGCCCCAACGGCACCGTCGTCACGGTAGGTGACGGCGTCCGCGTCATAGAAGGTCCGCAGATAGTCTCTCCCGTGAAGAAGGAGCCGGACGAGATGTTCGGTATGGTGATAGGCAAGTGCGAAGGCACGGTCATCATCAAGATGAGGGTCGAGAGAGAGTCCGAGTCAGTCACCACCCTTCCTGTCACGGTCGAATGGCAGAGCTGCAACGATGGCAGCTGCCTTCCGCCCGACGAATGCACAGTTGTGGCGGACCTGACCTTCGGCAGCGGCGGCGCCTCCGGCCTGCTTGCCCTGATTCTGGAGGCCATACTCTGGGGCCTTGCGATGCTGCTCACCCCCTGCGTGTTCCCGATGGTGCCGATGACGATATCCTTCTTCCTGAAGGGCTCGGAGACGAAGTCCCGGGGGCGCCTGAAGGCCGTGATGTACGGGCTCTTCATCGTGCTGCTCTATACGGTGCCGATATGCGTCATCATAGGGCTCACGCGCATCCTCGGAGGATACTCCGTGACAGCGGACATATTCAACTGGCTGTCAACGCACTGGCTCCCGAATATCCTGTTCTTCGCCATATTCCTGGTCTTCGCCGCCTCATTCTTCGGCGCGTTCGAGATCAACCTTCCCTCCAAATGGGTCAACTCCTCCGACGCGCGCTCGGAAGGCAAGGGTCTCGGAGGGATTTTCTTCCTTGCGCTCACGCTCGTCCTGGTGTCTTTCTCCTGCACCGGACCGATTGTCGGCACGGTGCTCATTAAGTCGACTCAAGGCGAATTCTGGACGCCGATGGTCACGATGCTCGCATTCAGCGTGGCGTTCGCCCTCCCGTTCACCATTCTGGCCTTCTTCCCGTCCCTCATCAAGGCGCTGCCCAAGAGCGGAGGATGGCTGGGAAGCGTCAAGGTGGTGCTCGGATTTATCGAAGTCGCGCTCGCGTTCAAGTTCCTGAGCACAGCGGACCAGACCTATCACTGGCATCTGCTTGACCGGGAGGTCTATCTCGCGATATGGATTGTGGTCTTCTCGCTTCTGGGGTTCTACCTTCTCGGCAAGATCCGCTTCCGTCACGACGCCAAGGTGGAGTATCTGTCTGTCACGCGGCTCACTCTCAGCATAGCGGTGTTCAGTTTCGTGGTCTATATGATTCCGGGGATGTGGGGCGCCCCGCTGAAGGGCCTCTCCGGATATCTGCCGCCCATCACCACTCAGGATTTTGTGCTCCGCTCAGGAGAGGGCCAGACCCCCGATAATGCCGGAGTGGCTCCAGAGGGGCGCAAATACGCTGATTTCCTGGAGCTCCCGTATGGCATCGACGCCTTCTTCGACTACGCTGAGGCTCGGGAATATGCCGCTTCGGCAGGAAAGCCCCTGCTTATAGACTTCACCGGCCACGGGTGCGTCAATTGCCGGGAGATGGAATCCCGCGTCTGGAGTGACCCGGAAGTCCTCAGGATGCTGAAGGAAGACTACGTAATCTGCGCCCTTTATGCCGACGACAAGACAGTCCTGCCCGAAAGCGAATGGGTGACCACGCCGGAGGGCAAGGTGCTCAAGAGCCTCGGGAAGATAAACTCCCGATTCGCCCTGGAGCGCTTCGACGTCAATGCCCAGCCCTACTACGCCATCCTTGACCCCGTGACGGAAGAGCACAAGGTGCCTTCCCGGGGCTACAATCTGGATGTGGAGGAGTTCGCGAGCTTCCTCCGCAAAGGAATCGAATAACCACTGACAATAACCTCAAAAATGAAAGGAATAGTTCTCGCCGGCGGGTCCGGCACCAGGCTTTACCCAATCACCAAGGGAGTCTCCAAGCAGCTGCTGCCCATATACGACAAACCGATGATTTATTATCCCATCTCGGCGCTCATGCTCGCCGGCATCAGGGATATCCTCATCATATCCACCCCTTATGACCTTCCCGGCTTCCGCAGGCTCCTGGGCGACGGCTCCGACTACGGCGTGCGCTTCGAGTATGCCGAGCAGCCGAGCCCCGACGGGCTGGCACAGGCTTTCATCATCGGCGAGAAGTTTATCGGAGACGACTCCGCCTGCCTCGTGCTGGGCGACAACATCTTCTACGGCTCCGGATTCACGGGGCTCTTGAAGAACGCTGTGAAGGATGCCGAGCAGAACGCAAAGGCCACCGTCTTCGGCTACTGGGTCTCCGACCCCGAGCGCTACGGCGTGGCCGAGTTCGACAAGCAGGGCAACTGCCTCTCCATCGAGGAGAAACCGAAGGAGCCGAAAAGCAACTACGCCGTCGTGGGCCTCTACTTCTACCCCAACAAGGTGGTGGATGTGGCCAAAAACATCAAGCCCTCAGCCCGCGGAGAGCTCGAAATCACCACCGTCAACCAGAGGTTCCTGCAGGACGGCGAGCTCAAGGTCCAGGTCTTCGGCCGCGGCTTCGCCTGGCTCGACACCGGCACACATGACAGCCTTTCAGAAGCATCCACCTTCGTCGAGGTCATCGAGAAGCGTCAGGGATGCAAGATCGCCTGCCTCGAGGAGATAGCCTACCGCAGCGGCTGGATCACGGCCGAACGTATGCGGGAGATTGCCGCCCCGATGCTCAAAAACCAATATGGCAAGTATCTTCTCAGACTAATCGAACAATAAGCATATGAAACGCAGCATAATCATCACCGGTGGAGCCGGATTCATAGGTTCGCACGTGGTGCGCCTCTTCGCAGGCAAGTACCCGGAGTACAATATAATCAATCTGGACAAGCTGACCTATGCAGGCAACCTCGCCAATCTCAAGGACATCGAGGACAAGCCCAACTACAAGTTCGTCAAGATGGACATCTGCGACTTCGAGGGCGTACTCTCCCTGATGCAGGACGAGAAGGTGGACGGCATTATCCACCTCGCCGCCGAAAGCCACGTGGACCGCTCCATCAAGGACCCCTTCACCTTCGCGCAGACCAACGTGATGGGCACGCTCAGCCTGCTTCAGGCCGCCAAGCTCTACTGGGAGTCACTGCCCGAAAAGTACGAAGGCAAGCGCTTCTATCACATCTCGACCGACGAGGTCTACGGAGCTCTTGAGATGACCCATCCCGAGGGCATCAAGCCTCCGTTCACGACCAAGGCTTCTTCCGGCGAGCATCACCTGGCGTATGGCGAGCAATTCTTCACGGAAGACCTCAAATATCAGCCGCATTCACCCTATTCGGCGGCCAAGGCCTCGAGCGACCACTTCGTCCGCGCCTTCCACGACACCTACGGACTGCCCACGATAGTCACCAACTGCTCCAACAACTACGGCCCCTACCAGTTCCCCGAGAAGCTCATACCGCTCTTCATCAACAACATCCGCCATCGCAAGCCTCTTCCGGTCTACGGCAAGGGCGAGAACGTACGCGACTGGCTCTACGTGGTCGACCACGCGCGCGCCATCGACACCATCTTCCACGAAGGCCGCATAGCCGAGACCTACAACATCGGCGGATTCAACGAGTGGAAGAATATCGACATCATCAAGGTGCTGATTTGCACGGTCGACCGTCTCCTCGGCCGTCCGGAAGGAGCGGACCTGGACCTCATCACCTACGTCACGGACAGGGCCGGTCACGACCTGCGCTACGCCATCGACTCCTCCAAGCTCCAGCGCGAGCTCGGATGGGAGCCGTCTCTGCAATTCGAAGAAGGTATCGAGAAGACGGTGAGATGGTATCTGGACAATCAGGAGTGGCTTGACTCCGTCACGTCCGGCGAGTACGAGAAGTACTACGAGAAGATGTACTCCAACCGCTAGAGAGAGACCTCGGAGAGGTTCTCGACATACTGCTTGATATCCTCGGACCTGTCCTTGGAGCAGACGAGTATCCCGTCGGGGGAAGCGACGACAACTGCATCCTTGAGCCCGTCCACGAAGATGGGTATGCCGAGTTCGTTGATGACGTGACACCCTTCGCAGCAAGGCCCCGTCAGAGCATTGCCGACCGTGCCGCAGCTCAGCTCTTCAGTCAGACTGTTCCAGGTGCCGAGGTCCTTCCATTTGCCGTCGTACGGGACGACAGCCACCGATTCGGCCTTCTCCGCGACCTCGTAGTCAAAACTTATCTTGGGGAGCGAGGCGTAGGATTCGACAGCCCGGGCGAAATCAGTGACCTTGAGATATTTTGACACTATGGAGGTAAGATAGCCGAGGCGGAAAGCGAAGACGCCTCCGTTCCAGTAGGCACCTTCAGCGAGGAGTTCCCGCGCCCTCTGAGTGTCGGGCTTCTCGGTGAATCGCCGGACCTTGAGTGCGGGCCCGCCCTGTGCAGATTCCGGGCAGGGCACCACATAGCCGTACTTGGAAGAAGGGCTGTCGGGCACTATCCCCATCAGCACAAGGTCAGCCGCATCCGCGCGCACAACATCTGCCATACGGCCTATGGTACGGAAATAACCATCCTCCGTGTACGGGTCGCAGGGCATAACCACGACCACCTCATCAGGAGAGCACTTCTTCTCGAGCGAAAGGTAGGTACAGGCGAGGGCAATCGCGGGGAAAGTATCCCGGCGCTCCGGCTCCAGCACCATCCGGACTCCGGCACCGAGCTGGTTCTCAATGATTGACTTCTGCGAAGAATTGGTCGCGATAGTGATGTCGGCGTCCAGACCCGCCTCCCGGATCTGGCGGACGACTCTCTGCACCATCGACTCCATCGTGCCGTCGCCTCTGGAGAGCAAAGGGAGGAACTGCTTGCTCCTCGTGTTGTTTGAAAGGGGCCAGAGACGTTTGCCGCTGCCGCCCGAGAGTAGAACAATCTGCATAGAGAGACAAATATAATGTTTTTTACGAAGAGGTCAAGCTATGAACGCCTCAAGCTCTTCGAGACTGTTGTCCATCCCGGCGAAAGTCCTGGGCTTTGCGAGAGCCTCCTGAAGGGCGGCGGGCAGCTCGGGCTCGGAGCCGAGGGCCTCGCTGATGACAGAGCCGAACTTGGCGCAATGGGCCGTGGCGAGATAGAATCCTTCCGCATCTCCCTCGCGGGCCGCAAGGAACCCTGTGGCGGCGTGGGGGTCGGAGACGAACCCGTTCTCTTCATAGATACGGCGTATCCCTTCCAGAATCTCGGGGTCGCTGTACGAATACCCTTCGAGATGCCTGACCAGATTGGCGTGAGTGCCGTACAGGCACATCATCCGCTCGTAGTTGCTCGGGGCGCCGACATCCATCGCATTGGCAAGAGTCCTGACCGATGGACGGGGGCGGTACTCTCCGCTCGTGAGGAATTCCGGAATCACCGAGTTGGCGTTGGATGCCGCGATGAACCGCCTGACAGGAAGCCCCATCGCGCAGGCAAGCATACCGGCGGTGATGTTGCCGTAATTGCCGCTGGGCACAACTATATCGGGCGCAGCTTCGTGCCCCGCATCATTCCACTGTGCCCAGGCATAGAAGTAATAGAAAGACTGGGGGATCCAGCGCAGGATATTGATGGAATTGGCAGAGGTCACATTGTGAGAGGCACGGAAGAGGGAGTCGTTGAAGACTGCCTTGACGAGCGCCTGACAGTCGTCGAAGCAGCCTCGCACGCGGACAGGCCTGATGTTCCTGCCAAGGGTCGTCATCTGACTCTCCTGAAGCGGGCTCACCTTGCCCTCCGGATAGAGGACGACGACCTCGACGCCCGGGACTCCCAGGAATCCTGCCGCGACAGCGCTCCCGGTATCGCCCGAGGTGGCCGTAAGCACTGTCAGAGGCTCCCCAGAATCGTTCAGAAGCCCCAGCATTCCACCCATAAACCTGGCTCCGAAGTCCTTGAAGGCGAAGGTGGGACCGTGGAAGAGTTCGAGCACGGAGAGCTTGTCGTCAAGAGGCTTCAGCGGGCAAGGGAAATCATAGGAGCGCCGGACCATCGCCTCGAGCTCATCGGAGGGGACGTCATCCCCGAAGAAGAGCCCCGCAAGGTAGAGCGCCAGGTCGGCGTAACCCGTCCGGGCCTTCTCGAGCACCTGCTCGAGATCCACCTCCGGTATTCTCTCGGGCATAAACAGGCCTCCGTCCGGAGCAAGACCCGCGAACGCGGCCTCGCGAAGAGAGAACATCGCGCTTCTGCTCCCGTCTCTTGTGCTGTAGTACTTCATAGTGTGATTCCTGTAAGTTTTGCTCCCTTGTTGGACACTTTCACGACATACACTTCGCATCCGATACCGTGCGAGGTAAAATGGTCCTTCATCGACTTACTGGCAGTCTCAGCGGTGCCGCGATGGTCACAGAGCGCGAACACGGAAGGGCCGGAGCCTGAGATATTGAAGGCAAGGGCGCCGTCGGAGAGCACCTTGTCGCGAAGCACATCGAATTCGGGTATGAACTGCTTGCGGTAGGGCTCAGCCACGTGGTCAAGCATCGAGCGGCCGACAAGGCCTATATTGCCCGAATACAGACCGGCGACAAGACCTCCCACATTGCCCCACTGGCGGACCGCATCGTGCATCGGCACGGCCTTGGGAAGGATCTCTCGCGCTTCTTTGGTGGACACGACAAGATGCGGATGCACCACGGCGCAGTAGAAATTGCCCGGAATCGGAAGGTGGATTATGTCGAGAGGCTCGTATCCGCGGATAAGCACTATGCCGCCCATCACTGCAGGCGCGGCATTGTCGGCGTGATAGCCTCCGCTGGCAAGGTTCTCGCCTTCCATTGCGCAGACGACCACCTCCTCCTCCGTCAGAGGGCAGCCGTAGAGTTCGTTCATCCCGAACGCGGCGGCGGCAGACGATGCCGCGCTGGAGCCTATTCCGGAGCCGGGATATATCTTCTCGCATATTTTGACATCAATCTGCGCCTTCCTGCCTATCTTCTGCAGGAATGACCTGATGACAGGGGTCACCACATTCTTCTCCGGGTCCTCGGGGAGAGGCACACCGCTGCAATTGGTGATTGTCAGCCCGTCTCCCTCGCTCTGGGTTATCTCGATGATGTCTCCGACCTCGTCGAGTGCAAGTCCGATCACGTCAAATCCGCACCCCATATTGGCAATGGAGGCCGGCGCAAAAACTCTTACTTTCTTCATATCCTGTACAATAAAAAGGCCCGCCGCAATCCCGGCAGGCTTCGTGTTGACTCTTGACTACACACAACCATACCGGGTCATTGCTGGCCAGTAGTAGTAGTGGTTGTGGTGGCACGCTTAACAAGCATATTGCACAAAGATAGAGAATGAATCGGTAAAAGCAAAATAATATGCGCCCGTGCCCGCCCGAACTTTGCGGATGATGCGAAGAATGACTATATTTGACCCTGATGGACGAGAGACACTACATACTTCGCGCATCCTCTGTGGAGGAACTGCTGAGCAGGCAGAGAGAGATTCCGGACATTTCCAACTATGCATTCAAGCGATATTTCCTGACCGACGCCGAGGCGGAGTGCAAGCTACTGCCCGATGAGCCGGGAGCTGTGTCCTACATCCAGCAGCCTCCTCTCGACGGCGGCACGGTCGCAGTCTGGGTGTATGTCACGAGCGGCGCGGAGGTGATTCGCGAAGGCCGCGACACCCTGGTCAATGCCGGCGACTTCCAGCTGCACTTCACGGCCGGAATGGTCGCGCCCGGCCCGGACTCTTCAGTCCAGACAAGGCGCATACTGGAGGACTACTCCGCCCTTCTCTCATCGAAGAGTCTCACCCTCGCGGACAACTGCCTCCGCACCTGGTTCTTCTGCCGCGACATAGACGACCGTTATGCCGGGCTTGTCGAAGCCAGGCGCGAATTCTTCGATTCGGTCGGTCTCACCCGGGAGACCCACTATCTTGCAAGCACAGGTATCGCCGGATTGTCACCGACGCCAGGCGCTCTGGTGCAGATGGACGCGCTTGCAGTCAGCGGATGCTTCTCGCAGACCTACCTTCACGGCTCAACGCACCTCAACCCCACCTGGGAGTACGGAGTCACGTTCGAAAGGGGCGTCAAGGCAAGTTTCGGCGGCCGCGCCCACACCCTCATATCCGGCACCGCCTCGATAGACAATAAAGGCAGTGTCCTGCACGTCGGCGACATCGTCTCCCAGACCCGCAGGATGATAGAGAACGTGGAAGTGCTTCTGCGCGAAGCAGGCACAGGGTGGGGGTCCGTGCAGCAGATTCTTGTCTATCTGCGGAACGCCTCCGATTACGAGGCCGTCGCCCCGATCTTCGAGCGCGAACTCCCGGGCATCCCCCGCCTTATTCTTCTCGCCCCGGTATGCCGCCCCGACTGGCTCATCGAGATGGAGTGTATGGCGCTGGATCCGACACTGCCTGCCAGAGGACAACGCCCACAGTGACGGAGACGTTGAGCGAATGTTTGGTGCCGAACTGAGGGATGACGAGCGAGAGGTCCGAGGCGTCGACAACATCCTGACGGACGCCGTCCACCTCGTTGCCGAAGACGAACGCCACCTTCCCGGGATTGTGATAATGTTGAAGCTCCACGGCATTGAGTGTCTGCTCGACGCTGGCGATGACATATCCCCGAGCGCGCAGATACTTCACGGCCTCGAGCGTGTCGTCGAAGTGAATCCAGGGCACGGAGTCTTCGGCCCCGAGGCCCGACTTGTGGATTTCGACGGAGGGCGGCAGGGCGGTGATGCCGCACAGGACGCAAAGGTCGGCGCCGAACGCATCCGCACTGCGGAAGGCGCTCCCCACATTATGGGCGCTCCTCACATTGTCAAGCACGACCACAATACCGCTCTCCGGCTTTGACTTGTACTCCTCCGGAGTCATCCTCCCGAGCTCTATGTTGAGCAGTTTGCGGTCTTTCATATCGGGGCAAAGATAACAAAAAATGCGACCATACTGACAATATGGCCGCATTTCTTGTATCTACGACAATTTAGAATATCTCCTCGACCGTCTCCTTGAAGTCGTCCGCCTGAGGAGCGGGAGCTTCTTCCCTGCGGCCGAAGTCGCGGCGGGGACCTCTGCGCTCCGAAGAGCCCTTCCTGTCGTCGCCTCTGCGGTCGTCGCGGCGCGGGCCACGGTCTGAGCCTCTGCGGTCATCGCGGCGCGGGCCACGGTCCGAGCGATCTCCACGGGGTCTGCGCTCAGGCTCGACGTAACCTTCGGGCTTCTCCTGAAGGGCACGCATCGAGAGGCGCATCTTGCCGGTCTTGGCATCTATCTCGAGGAGCTTGACATCAACCTCGTCACCGACTTTGAGGACATCCTCGACCTTGTCGGTCTTGGTCCAAGCGATTTCGCTGACGTGAAGAAGTCCCTCCTTGCCGGGAAGAATCTCGATGAAGGCACCGAACTCGAGGATACTGACGACGGTGCCGTGATAGACTGTACCGGCCTCAGGAACGGCGCAGATACCCTTGATCCACTCGAGAGCCTTCTGCATAGCCTCTCCGTCGCTCGATGCGATATCCACCACGCCTTCGGTCTCGCCGGCGGCTCCGCCGACTTTCGGGCGCTCGTCAATGGAGATTGTGGTGCCGGTCTCCTTCTGGATCTTTTGGATGGTCTCGCCACCCTTGCCGATGACTGCACCGATAAACTCGCTGGGGATGATGATCTCCTCGATGCGGGGCACGAAGGGCTTGTAGTCCTCGCGGGGCTCGGAGATGGTCTTCATCATCTCTCCCATAATGTGCATACGACCCTGACGAGCCTGCTCGAGAGCCTGCTCCAGCACGTCGTAGCTAAGGCCGTCCACCTTGATGTCCATCTGAGTGGCGGTGATACCGTCGGCAGTACCGGTGACCTTGAAGTCCATATCGCCGAGGTGGTCCTCGTCACCGAGGATATCGGTGAGGATGGTGTAGCGCTCGTTGGGGCGCTCGGCGTCGGTGATAAGACCCATGGCGACACCGGCCACGGGCTTGGTGATCTTCACGCCCGCATCCATAAGAGCGAGGCAGCCGCCGCATACGGAAGCCATCGAAGACGAGCCGTTGGACTCGAGGATATCAGAGACTATGCGGATGGCATAGGGGTTCTCGGGAGCCACAGGGATGACGGGCTTGAGAGCGCGCAGGGCGAGGTTGCCGTGACCTATCTCACGACGGCCCACGCCTCTCTGGGGCTTGGCCTCACCGGTCGCGAACGGAGGGAAATTGTAGTGCAGCACTATCTGCTGGTCGTCCTGGATGAGGACCTCGTCGGTCTCTTTCATATCCATCTTGGTGCCGAGGGTGACAGATGCCAGACTCTGGGTCTCGCCGCGGGTGAAGATGGCGCTGCCGTGAGCGCAGGGGAGGTAGTCCACCTCGCACCAGATGGGACGCACGACATCGGGCTTGCGGCCGTCCAGGCGCACCTTCTCGTCGAGAATCATATTGCGCATCGCTTCCTTCTCCACAGCGTGGTAGTAGCGACCCACAAGAGCTTCCTTGACGGAGAACTCCTCTCTCTCCTCCACAGTCTGAGGCTCGGGGAGAGTGGCGATGAATTCGTCCTTGATGGCCTTGAATCCGGCCTCGCGCTCGTGCTTGGGTTTGGCGCTCTTGGCAAGGGCGTAGCACTTGTCGTAGCAGAAGCTCTCGACGGCGGCCTTGAGCTGCTCGTCCTCCAGATCGTGAGGATAGTCGCGCTTGTTCACGTCGGTGCCGAGCTCTGCCATAAGCTCCTTCTGGACGCGGCAGTGCTTCTTGATCTCCTCGTGGGCGAATTTGATGGCCTCGAGCATATCGTGCTCGGAGACTTCCTTCATCTCGCCCTCCACCATCATTATATTCTCTTCGGTGGCGGCGACCATCAGCTCGAGGTCGGCCCTCTCCATATCCTTGAATCCGGGATTGATGCACAGCTGCCCGTCGATGCGGCAGACTCTCACTTCAGATATCGGACCTCCGAAAGGAAGGTCGGAAGTGGCGAGCGCGCAAGAGGCGGCGAGTCCGGCAAGTGCATCGGGCTGGGTATCCTTCTCGGCGGAGATGAGCGTCACGTTGACGAACACCTCGAGATGGAAATCATCCGGCCAGAGAGGCCTGATGGGGCGGTCGATAAGGCGGGAGATGAGAATCTCGTAGTCGCTCGACTTGCCCTCTCTCTTCATAAATCCGCCGGGGAAGCGTCCCGCCGAATAGTATTTCTCTTTGTAATCCACGGTGAGGGGCATAAAGTCGGTGCCCTCTTTCACTTCGTCTGCAGCGCATACGGTGGCGAGAAGCATCGTGCCACCCATCTTGACCACTGCGGAGCCGGCAGCCTGCTTGGCGAGCTTGCCGGTCTCGATCTCAATCACGCGGCCGTCCGCGAGAGTGATTGTTTTGTTGATGATGTTCATTTTATTGTTTCCTTAACGTCTTGACTTCAAAAAAGGGATGGCGCCGTCCGGGCGCCACCCCTGAATCTTTCCTATCGGGATTATCGACGGAGACCAAGCTCCTTGACTATCTTTCTGTATCTCTCGATGTCAATCTTCTGGAGATAATCCAGAACCTGACGACGCTTGCCGACGAGGCGGAGAAGAGAACGGCGGGTGACAACATCCTTCTTGTTCTTCTTCACGTGCTCGGTAAGGTGAGCGATACGGTAGGAAAATAGAGCAACCTGACTCTCAGGAGAGCCGGTGTCCTTATTGGACTTCCCGTACTTCGCGAAAATCTCTTGCTTCTTTGAGGGCTCCAAATATTCAGCCATCTTGCAAAAAATTAATTGGTTAATACTGCTCAGGACCACCGTGGTCAAAAGCGGGGCAAAGGTAAGAATAAATTTTCAATTTAGCAATCAATCGGGAAGGGAAGGCCTATACATTCCAGGTATCCCATAAAATACAGCACCACGGCGGCTATTACAAGGAGCAGGAAGAGCAGGCTCACGACCTTCTTCCAGGCGGGGACCTTCTGCTTGAAGGGGTCGGGGCTCTTGACCAGAGGGTACTTCGCGACCGAAGTCAGCGTGCGCCCGAAGAGGATGTTTATGAGCACCGTGGAGTTGATGGCCCAGCCGCTTGCGTTGAGCACAGGGCCGAGATTGCGCTTGCGGAGCTTGCGCCAGGCGATGAAGCAGGCAGGGCCCGAAATCACCAGCATAACACCGGCGACCACTCCCACAAACTGCGCGAAACTCAGGGCGACAAGCCCCTTCACGAGCGACTTCAGAGCGACTCCGATGCCGGCGAAGGCCATTCCGAGAGCAGCGAAGACGCCGGCGAACTTGCCTATGTCGAACGGCTCCTTTTTGGTCGGATCAGAGCCGACATTCTGCGCCTTCTCGATCAGGCCCGACGTGACCTCGGAATCCTTGGACGAAGCACTCTTGTCGAGTTTGTCGCTGACAAAGGCCGCCAGCTTGCGGTAAGGGCTCCAGAACGCCTGCTTGATGCTGATCGGGTTGTCGACTATCTTGGTGACCACGGCATCCCAGTCATTGCCGTCAAGGTCGTAGAAGATGGCATTCTTGCCGGGACGCAGATTCTTGACGCCTCCGTCGGTCATCACGGCCACGATATCCTGAGTCTTGCCCAGCTTACGGGAAGTGCACTTGCAGTAGATGAGGAACATCCCGCTGAGTGCGGCAGCTTCGGCGTGATTGCCTGTCCCGGACACTCTGAGGCAAAGATTGCAGCAACGCTCGTCTATGTAGAGCCTTCCGGCTTCAAACATCGCCCGAGGCTCTCCGTTCCTTCCATAGAAGTCGCCGAAGATGACGTAGTTGTTGAGCAGGCGGTAGAAGTCGCGGTAGTAGTGCATCAGCTTGTCAGCATCGTCTATCGACTCGGATTCTTCCTTGAGGGCGGCGTCGCGGGCGATAAGATCAAGCAGCTCCGCCTTGCGGTCCTCCTTCAGCACAGCGTTAACCTCCTCGATGCCGAGCGGCTCGACTTCGGCGCCCTTCTTGGAGTCAAGCCAGGCAATGTAGGGGCCCAGTCCCGCCATCACGGCCTTCCACTCCTGCTCGGTGATGCCGCTCTTGCCCTTGAATCCGGCGTCGAGCACAAGGGCCTTGAAGTCGGCGAAAGGCCGGCTCCAGGCAGGATTGATCGCATCGAATGGCAGGACTCCGTCCGCAGAAGGACGGGCCAGGGGGCAGGATGCTATATCATCAATATTGTCGACACTTACACTCACGGAGTCATACACCCCCTGGTCGAAGCGAAGAAGGGAGCAGCGCAGGAAGAAGTCATCGACCTTGTCTTTGATGGCGTTGCAAGCCTCAAGGGTGGCTCCGGTGCGCTCTCCGTAGGGAAGCACCCCCTCCGAGAGCGAGGCCGCCTTCCAGGCGGAATAATCCGCGCACAGAGCGTAGAACCGCTCCACCGACTCGGCATCCACACCCGGCTCTCCACTGCGGTCGGTCTTGGCCCCGAGGCAGGAGATGATGTCCGATATCGTCTTCCCCAGGCGCTCGTCGTCGGTGGACTTCGGGATGATGATGCCGTCTCCGTTGAGCGGAGTCCCGGCAAATATGGCCACGCTGTCCGAGGTATCCTCTATCGAGATCTCATCCTTGTCCAGCCCCAGATTGGAAAGAATCTGCCGGGCCGAATCGTAGAGTCTGCGCCCCTCGGGATTGTCAGTGTCGATCTGGGCAAGCGGAAGGGTGCTGTCTCCCTTCAGGATCAGGTCCTTGTCTTTGATGACAGAAGTGAGCCACTCTGCGGCGGCGACCACCTCGGCGACCTTGATCTTGCCGTCACCGTCCGTATCAAGCAGGGAGAGGGTCTTGCTGTCGAATTCAAGCCCCTCCACGGGGCAACTTAGCACGGTCCACTTCTTCTGGTCCAGCTCTCCGAGGCGCGCGATGGCTTCTCCGCTGTCGATTCTGACTCTCACCACGCCTCCGACTGACACGTACTGCCAGTTGTACTCATCATTGGATTTAACGTTCATATTGCAGATTGGTTATCATTGTTCAGAATCTCAAAGATACGATTTCCTGACGGAAAAAAGAAGTATATTTGTACGGTCAACCACTTATTTGAGTATGAAAACTATCCTCCGAATCCTGATGGCGGCAGCGCTCTGCAGCCTTTGTTCCGTCCCGGCCCTTGCCGAGAAGAAAGCAATGGACCACTCAGTCTACGACTCCTGGAAGAGAGTATCCGGGAGCAGCATCTGCGCCGACGGCAGCTTCATCTCCTACGAGACCAGCCCGCAAGTCGGAGACAACGTCCTTGCCCTTCTCAGTCTCAAGGACGGGCGCAAGCTCGAGATTCCCCGCGCCTCGTCACTGCAGTTCTCCACAGACGGCAAATGGGCCTTCTGCCGCATCAAGGCCCCCTACGCAGCCACGAGGAAGGCAAAGATAGCCAAGACCCCCAAGAGCAAGATGCCTGCAGACACGCTTGCGGTTGTGCGGCTGGAAGACTTCAATATCGAGAAAACCGGCAGCATCACCTCCTACAAGACCACCGTCGACGGCTCCGTAGCCTATGCCTATGAGACCAAGGATACGGTTCTTGTCGTGGCGAATCCCGTCTCAGGCAGGCGCGACACCATTGGGAGGGTGGAGTCGTATCTGTTCGACAAGTATGGGGGGCACCTTGCCGTAATCCTCAAGAAAGACAGCCTGAGCAAGAGCGGAGTGGCACTCTACAAGCTTCCGGAGATGGAGAGGCGTTCACTCTCCGAGGGGCACGCCTTCTATGGAGCCCTCCGTTTCAACAGGGCCGGAGACAAGCTGCTCTATCTGGCCTCGACCGACTCGGCTGGGACCGGAGGGAAGCACTGCTCGCTGTATCTTGCAGGCGAGCAGACCGGAGCCGTGGAAATCATCCCCCAGGGCTACACCGAAGGCCTACCGGAAGGAATGACAGTCACGGAGCACAGCGCTCCCGTATTCTCTGTCCGGGGCGGCAAGGTCTACCTCGGAGTCGCGAGCGTGGCTCCTCCGAAGGACACCACGATTGTCGACTTCGAGTCCGCGAGGCTTGACATATGGAACTGGGACACCCATATGCTGCCACCCGCCCAGAATCTTAACGTCGCGAAGCTGCGCGGCGCCACCTGCCGGGCAGTCATCGACCTGAAGAACCCCGGCCGTATTGTCCCGATATGCACCGACCCGGAAGAGACCTCCGCCCTGGTCGGCGGCGGCGAAGAGGACTGGGCGCTGGTCTACGACAACACCCCCTACTGCATCAGCGCCTGCTGGGACGAGAACAGGCTTGTGGACGTGTACAAAGTGGATCTGAAGAGCGGGGAGAGGCAGTTGCTGCTCAAGGCCAACAACGGCAGGCCCGGCGTCTCACCGGGAGGCAGATACCTCACCTGGTACGACGACTCGCTGCGATGCCATTTCAGCTGGAACGTCGCGACCGGCGAGAAAGTCAACCTGACGGGCTCTCTGGACGGAATCTTCTACAACGACGAAGACGACCATCCCCAGCCCAAACCGGGCATCGACAGCCCGCATTGGATTGAGGGCGACGAAGCATTCCTGATGGCCGACAAGTGGGACATCTGGAAGATCAGACCCGACGGCGGCAAGGCTCAGAACCTGACCCGGGGCGAAGGCCGCAGGACAGACAGGCAGTTCAGAATCACATCTCTGGTCCCCAAGGACATCACAAGCGACGAGCGGGAAGTGGGCTGGAGCATCCCCATCGGGAAGAAAGAGAAGGTATGGATGACCGTCTTCGACCGGACCACCAAGGAGAACGGATACGCCTCGCTGCAGGCGGGCAAGCCGGGGATGGTCAGCTCGTTCACCGCCCCCAAGTCGTTCTCCGGCATCCACCACGCCTCCCGGGCGGGAGTGATGCTCTTCCAGAAGGGCGATTTCAGATCTCCGATGGATCTCTACGTCACCCGGGACTACTGGGAGAGCGAGGAGAGACTCACCGACCTGTCCGGTCAGCTGGATGAATACAAATGGGGGGACGTGCAGCTGGTGCATTGGAGTGCCTATGACGGCGCCCCCCTCGACGGTCTTCTCTTCACCCCCGAAGGCCTTGACACGGCGCGCAGGTACCCGATGATATGCTACTTCTACGAGAAGAATTCGCAGACCCGCTACAGATTCTACGACCCAGCCCCGAGCCGTTCGATAATCAACATACCGTTCTACACGAGCAGGGGCTATGTGGTGTTCGTCCCGGACATAGTCTACCGGGACGGTCACCCCGGCGAGTCGGCCTACAATTGCATCTGCTCGGGAGCCGAGGCGATGTGCCGGCAGTTCGGCTTTATCGACAAGGACAGGATGGGCATTCAGGGGCAGAGCTGGGGCGGATACCAGACCGCATACCTGGTGACCCGCACCGATATGTTCGCGGCAGCCGGGGCAGGAGCGCCCGTGAGCAATATGATCAGCGCCTACAGCGGCATCCGCTGGGGCTCGGGAGTCGCTCGCGCGATGCAGTATGAGAAGGGGCAGAGCCGCATCGGATGCTCTTTCTGGGACGAAGGCGGACTGGCCCTCTACGTGGAGAACTCGCCGGTCTTCCGCACACCGCAGGTCACGACCCCCGTGCTGATAATGCACAACGACAAAGACGGCGCCGTCCCCTGGTACCAGGGCATCGAGTTCTTCCTGGGGCTGAGGCGTTTCGGCAAACCGGCCTGGCTGCTGCAGTACAACGGCGAGGAGCACAATCTTGTCGAGAGACGCAACTGCCTGGACCTCTCAAGGCGCCTGCAGCAGTTCTTCGACCATTACCTCAAAGGCGACCCGATGCCAGCCTGGATGCGTGACGGCATCCCCGCCACCCGCAAGGGAGAGTACTACGGGTTCGAGATGAGTGAGGAGTAAATTTTGCACAAACGCAGAATTTGTCTATATTTGCATTCCCTTTCGGGATGGAGAGCTGGCCGAGTGGTCGATGGCGGCAGTCTTGAAAACTGTTGAACGGCAACGTTCCGGGGGTTCGAATCCCTCGCTCTCCGCGCTATGCAAAGCAAATGGCAGATGAGCCGCACGACAGTGCGGCTTTTTGTTTGGCGGACCGCCCGTCAAGAGCTTGCTCTTGTAAGGGTGGGCCGACGAACAAAAAACGGGCTTTACGCCCGCTCATCTGCCGTTTTGCTTTGCTCTCGGAGTCAGAGGGAAGAGGCGGCGCGTCAGCGCCGGCTAATCCCTCTCTACAAATTGAATCTGAAAGGATGCGAGTAGTCTTCCTGAACGAAGAGCAGGAGCGACTGCTCGTCGATGTTGTAGACGGAAGTATGGACGGTCTGCCAGAATTCACCCTTGCGCTCGTGGCGGCGGAAGGCCTCGAAACTGCCCTGCATAAATTCCATCACCTCCTCCTCGGGAGTGTCGATATTGATGTCGTAGGGCTTGCCGTCGCTGCCGACCCCGGATTCGTATGCCTCAGAGTACCAGAAGGGAGATGTCTCGGGCACGTAAGCCTGGCTGTATCTGACGCTCTGCATCAGAGCGGCCATACCCTCCTCGGTGCTGCCCTGCGCATAATTCTCGCTGAGCATCCTGTACCTCTCGATACCCTCGGCGTGCGGAGTGAAGGTGGGAAGATCCGTGCTGTAGAGGTTGGTCATAACATTCCCTTCGTCCTCGCGAGAGCCGCTCTTGCAGACAATCTTGTTGTCGATGAACTCCACGATGATAGTCTCGACGGGGTCGGAAATCATCAGGTGAAGATTGAACTGATTCCCGAATCCGCCGTACAGATCAAGACCGCCAAGGAGCTCGACCGCGTGGCGGGCAGACTCCGCGTGATTGAGGATATAACGGGGCATTATGCCCAGATACAGGCGCCTCCCTCCGGGGTTCGTGCCCGTGGGACAGGGATGGTCGACGGCAGGGACGACGTTGACGTTGACCGCCACGCTTTTCTCATTGACGCCGTCCATAGTCAGCAGGGGCAGGCGGGCGAAGAGCGCCTCATCCCCGCTGGCAAGGCTCTCATCTGTAATCTGCGGCAAGCCTCCGCACACGCCGACCGACGCGAAGCGGTCCTTCCCGGCGGCCATATGCACGACCACCTCCGCACTCTCGTTGTAGAAGAGGTCGAGGTTGCGGCCGTGGAACGCGCCGTTGCGCATCGAGGAGCACGCAGCGTCGGCCTCGACAGGCTTGGCGCTGTCTAGCAGCGCATCGTCCATATCGTAATAGCTGATCTCGTAGAGATAGGGGGCGATATTGGTCGGCTCAGAATGGTTAACCGGCGCCGAACAGGCAGATGCAAGCAGCAGCAACGCAGCGGCAGGAATCAAGGTGTGGATTATTCTCATATGCAACTGAAATTTTTGTAAAGTTAACAAATCTTCTAGAAATTATATTTTCTTTTATTCGCGGATCTGCGGTCGACCAGAATCAGCACCTTGTCGCATCCGGGAGCAACTGGGCCGGGAGGAGTGAAGGTGGCCTCGTCACCCCTGAATCTGCCGATATACTGCAGCGAGCCGTCTGACGGGTCGTACCACCAGGCTTTCTTGCAATCGCCGCTGATACAGGACATGTCGACCCGCACAGCGGCGCCGGTGTATGTGTAGGCCAGCAGGAAGTCACGACCTCTCGTGGCCGCAACCCTCTCATATCGCTCGCCGTTGTCGATTATGGCGTCTGCGGCGCTCTCCCTCCCCTCATCGCAGAACACCTCCATAAGAGCACGCAAATGTTTCATCTGGCGGAAACCGGGGTCCTGCAGCGCATCCCTCCACGTTTTGTGCGCGTCGTAGGCGCCGGCTCTCTCCGAATCGTGGAATTGCATTATGGAATTGTGGCCGTAGGTGTGTCCGCAAGCGCCCTCAAACACCGACCAGTAGGCATAGCGGCGACAATCAGATGCCTGCCAGCGCGGCTCCGCCGGGTCGTGAAGTCCCTGAGGGATATCCTCGTACGACGGCTCCGCGTCCAGTACAGGACGCGAGGGAGAAGCCTCCCAGGCCTGCTTGACGAAGCGCCAGTTGTCTTCTGCCAGATGCGCGCGGCTGTCGTCGCCGTCGCCCCGAAGCTGGTCATAGCGCCTGTGTCCGCTCTGGAACATATTGAAATCCAGCCAGGAAGAATTGTTCCACCATTGCAGCGACGAAGTGCGCCCGAACGGATGGAAGGTCATCAGATGGTTCCCGTCTACCGACTTTATGGATGTGGCGAGCGCCTCCCATACTTCCGGTTTGACGTCACCCCGGATATCTCCGCCGATGACCCAGACAATATTGCTCTTGTCCGCGTAGCGCCCGCCAAGGAACCGGCCGTAGTCCGAAGCCCCCGAGGCATCCATTTTTCCGCTCTTGACAAGCCCTCCCCAGATGCATACCATCGCCACATAGATACCTCTCTCATCCGCCCTGTCCACAATATAATCCATATGCGTCCAATACCCTTCCGTATCCGAGCTCTGTCCGTACGCATTGGTGGCGGGCACGCCGTTCACGACCTGAACCTGCACGACGTTGTAGCCCTGCTCGCTGCAGCAGTCGAGAAAGAAGTCCACGTCTTCACGCGTGAGCCTCTCAGGCATAAGCCAGGCGGTGTTGCCCATCCAGAAGAAGGGTTTGCCGTCTGCGGTCTGAAGATAATGATGGTCCGGGGATATGCCCAGAAGTGAAACGGTGAGAAAGATTAAAAGTGCCCTCATACTGAATCAGTTTGTCAAATATACAAAATTTTCTGTTCACACGTCCTCTCCAAAGATTTGCAGACAAGAAGACAAATTGCTACTTTTGCGCCGCAATGAAAGCGCTGTATCAGGGACTCAGGGACGGCCTGCCCATAGGAGCGGGCTATTTTGCCGTGGCCTTCTCGCTGGGCATAATCGCCGGGCAGGCAGGTCTGTCGGCGGCAGAAGGGTTCCTCAGCAGCCTTCTTGTGAGAGCGTCGGCGGGAGAATATGGCAGCTATGCTCTTATGGCCGCAGGCGCATCTCTTGCAGAAGTCGCTCTGCTCTGCGTGGTCGCCAATCTGAGATACCTTCTGATGGGAACCGCCCTGATGAACAAACTTCAGCCGGGCCTTCCCCTATGGAAAAGGATGGTTGCGGGGCTGTGCATCACCGACGAGATTTTCGCCATATCGATTGCCTATGACAAGGGACCGGTCCCGGTCAGCTACAGCGTCGGAGCCCTTGCCGTGGCAGGGACGATGTGGGCTCTGGGCACAGGATGCGGCATCTGGGCCGGCAACATACTCCCCCCGACACTGGTCGACGCGCTCGGCGTCGCGCTCTACGGCATGTTCATCGCCATAGTGGTCGCGCCGGCCCGCAAAGACAGGGCCGTGCTCTTCGCGGTCCTCGCCGGGTACATCCTCAGCAGCGCATTCAGATACCTCCCTCTCGCGTCGGGAATCAGCGAGGGAGTGCGCATAGTGATTCTCTCGATAGTCATATCCGCAGCCGCGGCGCTCCTCAGACCTGTCAAAGATGAGAAGTAATATCATATACATACTCCTGATGGCTCTGGTGACCAATGCCCTGAGGGTTCTACCTTCTCTTGTGTTCCGCAAGCCGATTGAGAACCGCTTCGCGAGGAGCTTTCTCTACTATGTACCATATGTCACTCTGGCAGTGATGACGGTGCCGGCGATAATAGAAGCGACGTCAAGTCCGCTCGCAGGAGCGCTCGCGCTGGTGGCCGGCATCATCGCGGCCTGGTGCGGCCTGGGGCTCTTCCCCGTGGCTCTGATCTGCTGCCTTGCAGTCCTGGTAGTGGAGTTCCTGGCTCACTAAACCCAACACCCCACATTTCAGTTGCGCACAGGACGGATTGGGGCACCCCGACCAGGGGCCATATTAGCACAGCAAATGTTTGGTATATGAGTTCGCTGTGTTTCCGCGGCTCCGGCCGTGAAGAGAGAATTAAAAGTTAGCCACAGCACGTACGGGGAATGCTTTTATAGGTATACTTCCTATATTATTGTAATAGTGTATACCTGTGTCCCTATATTCATAAAATTTCCAACCATCCTGACGAGGCCCATTCATCACTAAAACATAAATAATTTTATCTCCGTAGGAATCGATATAGGTATCGTTGGACAGATACCATGAATAAGAATAGTCTATTGATCCAGTGCTAGAAAAATTTGCATTGCCTGCAGGTGTGTAAATACCGGTAGTAGGCAAAAAAATATTACATGACGAATAAAGACCTTTGCCGCTGACTTTATAGCCCGGCAGATTGCATCCTTCACAGTATTTGACTGTGCTGCCATCACACCATTCCCATGTACACTTGTTGACAAGATTTTCTAACTGATATCTGTTAGGAGATTTCCAATTACTGCCCCATACGTTTTTGGCGATATCACCAATCAGGGCCCAATGATAATAGCCATCAATTGAATAGTATTCACCATTCATCCAAAATGTTGTTCTGGCGTTAAACTTATGGTTTTGAAAAGGATATAGGCCACCGACGTTGTAGGTGCTGTATAAAGTCCTATCTTTCCATTGGGCCAACTGGTTGGCGCCAGGACCGTCTCCAGCCCAATGACTTACCGGGTCCACATCAGTACATAGATCACCGTAATCTGTAATAGTTGAGCCTACATTAAAATGTGCCCACTTCGCGCCGCCAGACCAGAGTTGGGTCCAGGGATGCCCGTCCTTTATTCCTCCTGTCTGAGTCCAGTAGCCGTTGAGTGTGATTGACCTTAATTTCGTGCAATTGGTGATTTTGCTAAGTGTTTTTGACTTTTCCATCACACCGGAGTAACTTGTACTGCTACACCTATAGCCAAAGTTATATGTCGCGCTTGACCCATAAGAGTCACAGGTGGCAAAGACAAAGGCCACGCCGCCGCCACTGTAGGCAATACCCTGAACGGCGGCGCCTTTCGTGC
>R18__coassemble_1216_pt1 | contig 60536 bp, 56 predicted proteins | sample R18__metabat2_high_PE_016 | metagenome-assembled genome bin R18
TTATGGCAAAGAAAACTACAACATCCAAGAGAGTTGTCAAGGTTGAAGCTTATGGGCAGGCTCATATTTCATCAACCTTCAACAACGTTATCGTTTCCCTTACCAATGCCCAGGGCCAGGTCATCAGCTGGGGTTCTGCAGGCAAGTGCGGATTCAGGGGATCAAAGAAGAACACTCCTTATGCTGCCCAGATGGCAGCGGAGGATGCCGCCAAGACCGCTTTTGATGCAGGTCTGCGCAAGGTGAAGGTATTCGTGAAGGGTCCCGGTCAGGGTCGCGAGTCCGCTATCCGCACCATCAACAACGCGGGTATCATCGTGACGGAGATCGTCGACGTCACCCCTATGCCTCACAATGGTTGCCGTCCCAAGGGCCGTCGTAAAGTTTAATTTCTCAAAAAGTTAAGAATTATGGCAAGATATACAGGTCCCAGCACCAAAATCGCCCGTAAGTTCGGCGAGCCTATCTTCGGAGCAGACAAGTACTTCGAGAAGCGCAACTATCCTTCCGGCCAGCACGGCCTCGCCGCAAAGCGCAAGAAACAGAAGGATTACGGCATCCAGCTCAAGGAGAAGCAGAAAGTCAAATACATGTACGGTGTGCTTGAGCGTCAGTTCCACAACACCTACGACAAGGCCTGCCGCATGTCCGGCCAGAAGGGTGAGAACCTCCTCCTCCTTCTTGAGAGCCGTCTCGACAACGTGGTGTACCGCTGCGGCATAGCTCCCACCAGAGCAGCTGCCCGTCAGCTCGTGTCCCACCACCACATCACCCTTAACGGTGAGGTGTGCAGCATCCCTTCCACTTTCGTGAAGGCTGGAGACAGCGTGGCAGTCCGCGAGCGCTCCAAGAGCCTCGAGGTTATCACCGCAAGCGTCGCTTCCACCACCAAGTATTCGTGGATTGAGTTCGACGCGAAGACTCTCAGCGGCAAGTTCCTCAATTTCCCCGTAAGGGCCGAGATTCCCGAGAGCATCAACGAGCAGCTCATAGTCGACCTCTATTCAAAGTAACAGTTTAACACCATTGTAATTATGGCAATCTTGGCATTTCAGAAACCAGACAAGGTGATCATGCTTGAAAGCACCGACACTGTGGGTCGTTTCGAATTCCGTCCTCTCGAGCCGGGATACGGACAGACCATCGGCAATGCTCTCCGTCGCATTCTCCTCGCCTCTCTTGAAGGATTTGCTATCAGCCAGATCAAGATTTCCGGTGTCGACCAGGAGTTCCAGAACATCCCCGGCGTCATCGAGGGAATGCAGGACATCATCCTCAACCTCAAGCAGGTAAGATTCAAGAGGATGGTCGAGTCCGTCGAATCTGAGACAGCAAACATCGTCATCAGCGGCAAGGAAGAGTTCACGGCAGAGGACATCTCTAAGGGATTGTCTTCCTTCAAGGTGTTGAACCCTGACCAGCACATCTGTACTCTCGAACCTTCCGTCAAGCTCGAAATCTCGCTCTCCATCACGAAGGGTCGCGGATTCGTGCCTGCGGAGGAGCTCCGCGACGAGGCCACCCCCATCGGCACCATCCCCGTCGACGCCATCTACACTCCTATCCGCAAGGTCAACTGGACTGTGGAGAACTGGCGTGTCGAGCAGAAGACAGACTACGAGAAGCTCAACCTCGAAATTGTCACTGACGGCTCCATCTCTCCCGATGTAGCCCTTCAGGACGCAGCAAACATCCTCATCTACCACTTCAAGCTCTTTACAGACGAGAAGAAAGTCGCACTCGAGAGCCCCGAGGTGTCCGATGCAAAGGAGCTGGACGAAGAGAGCCTGCATATGAGGCATCTTCTTCTGACCAAACTCTCCGACATGGGTCTCAGCGTGCGTGCATTCAATTGCCTCAAGGCAGCTGATATCGACACCTTCGCCGACCTCGTGTCCTACTCCCGCAGCGAGCTGATGAAGTTCCGCAACTTCGGACGCAAGAGCCTCAGCGAGATTGACCTTCTGGTGGAGAAGATGAAGCTCAACTTCGGAATGGATGTGACAAAGTACAATATTGAACCCAAGAAAAAGAACGTCTAAAGATGAGACACAATAAAGCAATCAATCATCTCGGTCGCAAGAGCGGTCACCGCAAGGCTCTCCTTGCCAATATGGCGTCTTCTCTTATCCTCAACAAGAGAATCACCACCACGACTGCCAAGGCCAAGGCTCTCAAGAGCTATGTGGAGCCTCTTATCACCAAGAGCAAGGAAGACTCCACCCACTCACGCCGTGTCGTCTTCAGCTACCTCAAGGACAAGAATGCAGTCACCGAGCTTTTCCGCACGATAGCTCCCAAGATTGCAGACCGTCCGGGCGGATACACAAGAGTCCTTCACCTCGGATTCCGTCAGGGAGATGCTGCCGATATGGCTCTCATAGAGCTTGTCGACTTCAACGAGGCAGCCCTCGCATCTGCTCCCAAGGCTGAGAAGAAGGCTACCCGTCGCAGCCGCGCCAAGAAGGCCGAGGCCGCAGTCGAGCCCGCAACAGAGCCCGCAACAGAGCCCGCAGCCGAGCCTGCCGCTGAAGAGAAGGCAGCCGAGTAAGCTCTCCTGTCCGAACAATTCTGAGAATTCCTGCAAAAGCTTGTGCAAGCATTGCAGGAATTCTCTTTTTGAGTTAAATTTGCGCCATGGTCCTGTCTTTTCTCCATTTCTCCTTTATGGATGCGGTCGACATCCTCGTGGTAGCCGCCATAATCTATGTCATCTTCAGTTGGCTGAAGGGGTCCTCGGCGATGAACATCTTCATTGCGGTCATCCTGTTGCTGATAATAAGGGTAATAGCCGTGGCGCTCGATATGAAGATGCTGTCCGCGCTTATGGGGACGGTGATCGACGTGGGCGCGATTGCGCTCGTGGTGCTCTTCCAGCCGGAGATCAGGCAGTTTCTCTCGAGGGTCGGCCGTGGTGCTGCGTTGAGAGGCAGGAGGAGCTTTCTGGACAGGCTGCTGCGAAGGAGTGACACTGCGCTCAGTACGGAGGTGATCGACGAGATAGTCGACGCCTGTTTCGAGATGGCGGAGGAGAAGACGGGCGCCCTGATAGTGATCTTGCGGAAGGACCCTCTGACTGACGTGACCGACACCGGCGACAAGATAGACGCCTCTGTCAGCAAAAGGCTGATAGAGAATATTTTCTTCAAGAATTCGCCCCTTCACGACGGGGCTATGATAGTAAGAGACGACCGCATCGTGGCCGCGCGATGCACCCTGCCCATAACCGACCGGAGTGACATTCCCGCGCACTACGGGATGAGGCACAAGGCCGGCATCGGACTGTCCGACAGAAGTGATGCCGACATCATCGTGGTGTCGGAGCAGACGGGCAGGATATCGCTGGTCAGAGAGGGGGAGATCACCCGTATCGACAGTCGCAACGGATTCAAACTCCTGCTCAGCTCAGAGAGCGGGGCGGCAGAAGAGTAGAGAAGAGATGACAGACACGAGGCTGGAAGCAAAATTGGGATTTGACCGCGTCCGGGCAGACATCGCCGGGCGTTGTCATACTGATTACGCCCTCTCGCGTGTGGAGGGCGAGGAGCTCTCGACAGATGCGGATATCATCCGCCGTCGCCTTCAGCTCGTCGACGAGATGCGTCTCGTGCTGATGTTTGAAGACAATTTCCCCACGACAGGATACATCGACGCCATCCATTTCCTGGAGCCCCTGCAGAATGAGTCCTCAAGGCTGGATGTGCTGTCGCTCGGCAGGCTCAAGACTCTTCTTGACACTGTCAGGAAGATTGTAGCATTCTTCTCGAGCATCAAGGACGGGGTGTATCCCGCTCTGTCCTCTCTTGCGCGGGGCGTGCACGTGTTCCCCGAAGTGATCAGGAGGATAGAGACGATACTTGACCGCTACGGCGACGTCAAGGATTCGGCGTCCGATGCGCTGTCGGACATCAGGCGTGAGCTGCGCGACAAGGAGGCTGCAATCTCCAAACGCGCCGCCGCCATCCTGAGGCAGGCTCAGGCCGACGGCATCGCCGAAGAAGGCGCGTCGGTGACCCTTCGCGAGGGCAAGTATCTTATCCCGGTGAGCACGGGCAGCAAGAGGCGTCTGGCGGGATTCGTCTTCGATGAGTCGGCCACCGGCAAGACGACATTCATCGAGCCTGCGGAGATAGTGAACCTGGAGAACGACATACTTGAGCTCAGATTTACCGAGCAGAGGGAGATAGACCGGATACTTCAGGAATTCACGGATTTCGTCAGGCCGTATGTGCCCGCACTTCTGGGCTCGGCGTCATTCGTCGGCGAGATCGACTTCCTGATGGCCAAGGCTTTCACCGCTCTCGACTACATAGCCGGGATGCCGGTGATATCCACCGACGGGTGCCTGAGACTGCGCAAGGCAAGACATCCTCTGCTCGAGAAGGCTCTCAAGAAGGAAAAGAAGCAGATTGTGCCCGTTACCCTCACCCTCACCCCCCAGAAGCACATCCTCCTGATCTCCGGGCCCAATGCGGGAGGCAAGTCGGTGTGCCTGAAGACAGCGGGACTTCTTCAGTACATGTTCCAGTGGGGGATGCTCGTCCCCACGTCGGAGACTTCCGAACTGCCGGTCTTCGACAGAATCCTCGTGAGCATCGGAGACGACCAGAGTCTGGAGAACGATCTTTCGACCTACAGTTCGTTCCTCTCTGATATGAAGGTGATGCTCGCGCGCTCGGACTCCTCCACGCTGGTGCTCATCGACGAATTCGGATCCGGCACCGAACCGGCGGCCGGCGGAGCGATAGCCGAAGCCATCCTCGCGGAGCTGGACTCGAAGGGAGTGTACGGCGTGATCACCACGCACTACACCAATCTGAAACTCTATGCTTCCGGTCCGCAGACCGGAGTGGTCAACGGAGCGATGCTTTTCGACTCGTCGAAGATCGCTCCTCTCTTCAAGCTCGAGATCGGGCTGCCCGGCAATTCGTTCGCCTTCGAGCTGGCCCGCAAGATGGGCCTCCCGGAGCCTATAGTCAAGGATGCGGAGTCGCGTGCCGGAGAGGAGTTCGTCGGGATTGAGAGGAATCTGCGCAAGATTGCGCGCAACCGCAAAGCCCTCGACGAAAAGCTTCAGAAGATAAAGCACACCGACAAGGCGCTGGAAGGGCTCACCGAGCAGTACCAGAAGGAGTTGGAAGACATCAAGAAGGAGAAGGAGAGAATCCTGGACGATGCCCGCAAGGAGGCCGAGGATATAGTGAAGGGAGCAGGCAAGCAGGTCGAGAAGACCATCCGGGTCATCAAGGAGTCTCAGGCCGACAAGGAGAAGACCAAGGTCGTCAGGCAGGAACTGCAGGGATTTATGGATGCCATAGCCCGCAAGAAGACCCGTGACGAGTATCTGGAGCGCAAGATCGGCAAGCTCGAGAAGCGCCGCGGCAAAGCCCCCGAGGAGAAGGCTCTCCCGAAGAAGCAGGAGCCTCTCAAGGTGGGAGAAAAGGTGCGGATCGTGGAGGGCGGCCTTGTCGGAGAGGTAAGCAAGATCTCCAGCAAGTCGGTGACTGTCATAGTCGGGAGCGTCAGCAGCACGATGTCGCCCTCCCGGGTGGAGAGGATATCTTCGAATGAGTTCCGTGAGGCCTCCCGCAAGGAGCTCAGGAGCGTGTATCAGAGAGTCGATGCGGCCATCACGGAGCGCAAACTCAATTTCAAGCCGGAGATAGACCTTCGCGGCGAGAGACTTCAGGACGCGCTCGAGAAGGTGATGCACTTTGCCGACGACGCCATAATGCTGAGTATGGGAAGCGTCAGGATAATCCACGGGAAGGGCACAGGGGTGCTTCGCGAGGAGATTCAGAAGTATCTTCGCACTGTCCCCGGAGTCCGCGCCGTGCGTGACGAGGACATACGGCAGGGCGGCACCGGTGTCACGATTGTCGAATTCGAATAGGTATGAAGACAGCAGGGCAGTTGGTCGGGAAGAGGGGCGAGGATGAGGCCTGCCGATATCTTCAAAATCTCGGGCACAAGATCATCGAACGCAATTGGAGGGGTTCGCGCACGGAGCTCGACATAATCACACTCGCTCCGGACGGGCTGCATTTTGTCGAAGTCAAGACGCGCAGAGCGCCCGCCCTGGTCGCTCCGGAAGCCAATGTCACGGCGGCCAAGATGCGCAACATCGTGAGCGCCGCCTCCCGTTATCTTCACGGTGAGGGTCGCGGACGCTTCGCCGATGCCGAAATCTTTTTTGACGTCCTCACGGTCGTCCTCGACGGCCCGGATGCCATAATCAATTATTACCCGGCAGCCTTTCGCCCGATGTATTTCTAAAACTTGGACGTAAAGTATTGCAAATCAAAAAAAATGTCGTAAATTTGCAGCCCCTTGAAAAGAAGGGGCTTATTTATTACAAACAATTAATTAACAAACCAATGCCTGGATTAATTGGAAAGAAAATCGGAATGACTTCCGTTTTCGGTGCTGATGGAAAGAACATTCCATGCACCGTCATCGAGGCTGGTCCGTGCGTTGTCACGCAAATCCGTACAGTCGAAAAAGATGGTTATGCCGCTGTACAGCTTGCCTATGACGAAACCACAGAAAAGCACGCCAGCAAGGCTCTTATGGGCCATTTCAAAAAGGCAGGAACCACCCCCAAGAAGAAGCTCGCAGAGTTCGAGAACGACTTCGCGGGAGAGCTCAATCTCGGTGATGTCATCACTGTCGAGAACATCCTCAAAGAGGAAGTTCCCTTCGTTGACGTCGTCGGTACCTCCAAGGGTAAGGGCTTCCAGGGCGTTGTCCACCGTTACGGGTTCGCCGGTGTCGGCGGAAAGACCCACGGCCAGCACAACCGCCTTCGCCACCCCGGTTCAATGGGCGCATCCTCCTGGCCTTCACGCGTCTTCCCCGGAATGCGTATGGGCGGCCACATGGGAAATGCCCGTGTAAAGGTCTTCAACCTCAAGGTTGTCAAGGTTATTCCTGAGAATAATCTTCTCGTTGTCAAGGGTTCCGTCCCCGGAGCCAAAGGTTCTTATGTATTAGTGGAGGCTTAATTATGAAATTACCTGTTTACAAAATCGACGGTACCGTTTCCGGGAAGGAAGCGATCCTTGATGACGCAATCTTCCAGATTGAGCCCAACGACCACGCCATCTGGCTTGACGTCGTGCAGTATCTTGCCAACCAGCGTCAGGGCAATGCCAAGACGAAGGACCGCAGCGAGATCGCTCACAGCACAAAGAAAATGGGACGCCAGAAGGGCGGCGGCGGTGCACGCCACGGTTCCCTCAAGTCCAACATCTATGTCGGCGGTGGCCGCGTGTTCGGACCCACTCCCCGCTTCTATCACAGCAAACTGAACAAGAAGGTCAAGGCTCTTGCCCGCTACTCCGCCCTCACCTACAAGGCCCAGGAGGAGAATATCATCATGCTCGAGCCCTTCACAATGGAAGCTCCCAAGACCAAGGAGATGCTTGCCATCAACGCAGCCATCAAGGCCGGCGACCGCAAGGTGCTCTACGTGCTTCCTCAGAATTCAGACAACATTTTCCTTTCATCACGCAACCTCCCCGAGGTCAAGGTTATCACTGTTGACGAGATCAACACGTACGCCATCATGAACGCCAACAAGCTCGTTCTCATCGACGGCGTGCAGGACATCCTTGCCGAAAGGAAGCGCTAAAAGACACCGGAAATGAGCATTTTAATTAAGCCAATCGTAACAGAGAAGTTGACGGCTCAGGGCGAAAAGTTGAACCGTTACGGCTTTATCGTAGATCGTAAGGCCAACAAACTTCAGATAAAGAGCGAAATCGAGGCGATGTATGGCGTCTCTGTCGCTGATGTCAACACAGTCAATTATCACGGCAAGAAGAAGAGCCGCTACACCAAGGCCGGTCTTCTGCGCGGCCGCGCCAACCACTACAAGAAGGCTTATGTCACTCTTGCAGGTGAGGATAAGATTGACTTCTACGCCAACATTTAATCAGGAGGAAAGACAATGGCAGTAAAGAAATTCAAACCGGTAACTCCCGGTCAGAGGAACAAGGTAATCAGCGCATTCAGCGAAATTACCGCCAAGAAACCTCAGAAATCATTGTTGGAGCCTCTCAAGAGCACAGGCGGACGCAACAACACCGGTCAGATGACCGTACGTTACATCGGTGGCGGTCACAAGAGAATGTACCGCGTCATCGACTTCCTGCGCGACAAGGACGAGTGCACGGCTACCGTTCTCACCATTGAGTACGACCCTAACCGCAGCGCCCGTATCGCTCTTGTCCAGTATGAAGACGGAGAGAAGAGATATATTATCGCTCCTGACGGCATCAAGGTAGGTCAGGTCATCGCTTCCGGAAGCGGCGTCGCTCCCGAAGTCGGCAACTGCCTCCCTCTGAGTGAAATTCCCGTCGGTACACTCGTACACAACATCGAGCTTCGTCCCGGTCAGGGTGCCGCTATGGCACGTTCCGCCGGCACCTCGGCTCAGCTCGCTGCCCGCGAAGGCAACCACGCAGTCCTTCGTCTCCCTTCGGGTGAGACCCGTATGGTGCTCGTGAACTGCCGCGCCACAGTCGGTACGGTGTCCAACCCCGACCACAACCTCGAATCCTTCGGTAAGGCAGGACGCAGCCGCTGGCTCGGCCGTCGCCCTCACAACCGTGGTGTCGTGATGAACCCTGTCGATCACCCTATGGGTGGTGGTGAAGGACGCGCTTCCGGCGGTCATCCCCGCTCCCGCAAGGGATTGCCTGCAAAGGGATACAAGACTCGTAATCCTAAGGCTTCCTCCAACAAGTTCATCATCGAGAGAAGAAAGAAATAACAGGAATTAAACTTTAGAGACTATGAGTCGTTCACTTAGAAAAGGTCCATATATCCAGGAAGCTCTGGAGAAGAAGGTTCTTGCTATGAATGAAGGTAGCAAGAAGAAGGAAGTGGTCAAGACCTGGTCCCGCGCCAGCATGATCTCTCCTGACTTTATCGGCCATACAATCGCTGTTCACAACGGAAACAAGTTTATCCCTGTTTACGTAACTGAGCAGATGGTCGGTCACAAACTCGGCGAATTTGCGCCTACACGTACGTTCAAAGGCCATTCCGGCAACAACAAGTAATGCATAAGGAGATTTAGAAATGGGAGCTCGTAAAAGACTTATGGCTGAAAAGCTCAAGGAGCAGAAGAAAGCCACAGCAATCGCAAAGCTTAATGATGTCCCGACATCTCCTCGCAAGATGCGTCTTGTCGCTGACACTGTCAGAGGTGTTGAGGTGAACCGTGCGCTTGATCTGCTGCACTTCTCCAAGAGAGAGGCCAGCATCAAGCTCGAGAAGCTTCTCCGCAGCGCCGTCGCCAACTGGGAAGCCAAAAACCCGGACAAGGCCAAGGAGCTGGAGAACGGCAACGTGATCGTCAAGACCATTATGGTCGACGAGGGTCGCACGCTCAAGCGCATCCGTCCGTGCCCTCAGGGCCGTGCGGGCCGCATCCGCAAGCGTTCCAACCACGTTACTGTCGTACTCGATGTCAAACCAGTAGAGAATAAGTAATATGGGACAGAAAACAAATCCTATCAGCAATCGTATCGGTATCACCCGTGGTTGGGACTCTAACTGGTGTGGTGGTAATTACGCGGAGAAGATCGCGGAAGATTTCGAGATTCGCAAGTATCTCGGCGGCCGTCTTGCCAAGGCAGGTCTGAGCCGTATCGTGATCGAAAGGACCCTCAAGCTCATCACTGTCACCATCTATGCAGCCCGTCCCGGTTTCATCATCGGCAAGGGCGGCACCGAGGTCGACAAACTCAAGGAAGAGCTCAAGAAGGTCACCGGCAAGGACATCCAGATCAACATCTATGAGGTCAAGCGCCCCGAGGTTGACGCCAACATCGTCGCCGACAGCATTGCCCGTCAGATTGAGGGTCGCGTGTCCTATCGTCGTGCCATCAAGATGGCTATCGCCAACACAATGAGAGCCGGAGCCGAGGGCATCAAGGTGCAGCTCAGCGGTCGCGTAGGCGGCGCCGAGATCGCTCGCAGCGAGATGTTCAAGGAAGGCCGTACCCCTCTGCACACTTTCCGTGCCGACATCGACTACGCGCTCGCAGTGGCCGACACCAAGGTCGGATGTCTGGGTGTCAAGGTGTGGATCTGCAACGGTGAGAAGTATGGTCGTCAGGACCTCACTCCCGCCGCTCTTGCAGCAGCCAACGCACAGGCAGCCGGACAGGGTCGTGGAGCAGGTGACCGTGGCGGACGCAGAGGCGACCGTCGTGGCGACCGCAGAGGCCCCCGCCGTGAAGGCAGCGCGAAGTAATTAGTCTGGATATATTAGAAGAGAGGCTGACCAAAAAGGGTCAGCCTCTTCTTCTTTCTGGACCCCCAACCCCCTTTCAGGGGGCACTGAAGGGCTGCGCCCCTCAGACTCCCCGGGTCGCTTCGCTCCGAAACTACCCTTTTAGGCTGAATCCGGGGAAGGACTTTGAGACGCAGGCCGTGTCGTCGATTTCAATCGCGCTGTCTGCTCCAAGGGAAGCGACGCGGAGAGCCATCACGAGGCGGTGGTCGCCGAGAGAGGAGTATTTGCCTCCTTTGAGCAGGCGTCCGCCCAGGATCCGGGAGCTGAGCTGCTCTCCATCCACCACGAGGTCGTCCTCCTCCATGCGGCAGGCCACACCCATCGCCGAAAGCATCCCGGTGATGGCTTCCGCGCGGTTGGACTCCTTGCCGGAGAGCCTGCCGATGCCGGAGAGGCGGGAGGATCCGGCGCAGAATGCGGCGAGCACGGACACTATCGGGAACAGGTCTGGACAGTGGTTGAGGTCTGCGCTGAACGCCTCCAGAGGAGCCTTGCGCACGCTGATGCTGCCATCCTCTTCGCCGACCGAGAGCACGGCTCCGGCTTCTACCAGGATGTCCATCACGGTGATGTCCGCCTGCAGCGATTTGGGGTCGAGCCCCTCGATTTCGACACTTCCGAAGACAGCTCCGGCGACGAGGAAATTGGCGGCCGCGCTCCAGTCGGCTTCGATTCTGAAATCTGCGGCCTTGTAGTGTTGCCTCCCGGGGATTCGGAAATTCAATCCAGTGCAGTAGGACCAGTCCTGGCAGGCGAGCATCTCGGCGTTGCCTTCCATCTCGCAGGTGAGGCGGATGCCGAATTTGCCCAGCACGTCCTGGGTGATGTACATATAGGGGATGCTCTTGGGCTCTCCGACATAGACTGTCGAGGGCTTGTCGCACAGGGGCAGCGCCATCATAAGGCCCGAGATGAGCTGGCTGCCGTCCTTGCCGGACACGTCGGCCGTGCCGGGGATTATGTTGCCCTTGACGCCCACGGGGACTTTGATTTCCCTTGCAGAGCGGTCTTTGCCGGAGAGAATCACCCCGAATGCCGCCATTATGTTGACTGCGCCCGCGAGCGGACGCCTCAGAAGCGTCCCGCGGCCTTCAATCACCATCGACTCCCTGCCGAGCACGGAGCAGAGCGGGATCAGCAGCCTCGCAAGAAGTCCTGATTCGCCGGCGTCAAGACTCTTCAGATTGAGCTGGGCCGGGTGGGCGTCGATGCCTGTGATTTCGAGCACATCGCCTTCACACCTGATGTTCGCTCCCATCGTCCGGGCCACCTTTATGGCCGACTCGCTGTCGTCGCAGGGGGTGTAGCCTGCCAACCGGGATGTGCCGCAGGCGAGCGCCGCGGCTATTATGGCCCTCTGGGCAAAGCTCTTGGACGCGGGCATCACAAGGCCGCCGCGAATGTAAGGTTCTGCCTTGTACAGGGCCGAGCGCATCTCGTCGACGGTCCATTGGCCCGGAGCCGCTTCGTCGCCTTCGCGAAGGCAGCAGTATGAGAAAGGAGAGCCTTGGCGAAGACATTCAAGACGGGAGGCACGGCCCGGTTCGCCCATCCCGAACGCAATCAAGCGGCCCTTGACACCGTCTCCCTCATACAGGGCGGCCAGCCTTGAGACATCCTCTTCCGAATTGCAAAGGGTCACGATTTTGGCTATGTCGGCCCCGTAGCGGAAGCAGCGTGCAAGCACCTGGCTCAGATACCCGGCGTCGGGAGTCTGCCTCTGGTTGTGATATGAGCGTATAAGCTCCGTGCCGCACTCCCGGCAGAGTTTCTGGATGCTGCGGCTGACGTCGACCGGCGCCTCGAGCTCGAGATCGGCATACCTGGCTCCGGCCCTGATAGCCGTCGCCAGCCGGGCGGCGTCTTTGCGGCTTGTGGCGACGAGAGGAGTCTCGCAGTCGGCGAAGAGCCTCTCTATCTGGCTCTGCGTAAGGGAGGGGCAGAGGTCGAGACGGATTTCGGCCATCTCGATACGCTTGTCCTCAAGGATGCTGAGGATCTCGTCGCAAGTCTTGTGGTGAAGGGTTACGCAAATCATAGGACGCGTCCGGGTTTTTCGATCAACACATACTGCAGCCCTCCGCCTGAGGATTTCTTGTCTTTTGACATCGCCGGGAGCAGCTCTTCTTCGCTGCAGGGGAGATCCACAGGGAGCCCGCAGGCCTGGAAATCCGCCTTGAGCGAGTCGGCAAGTCCCTTCGCGGCGATGCCTTCCGCTTCGGAGCGGCGGGCGGCGCAGATTATGCCGATTGCCACGGCCTCGCCGTGCGACAGACTGCCGGCGGCGCCTTGCCACCATTCGATGGCATGAGCCCAGCTGTGCCCGAGGTTGAGCACCCGTCTTCGCCCCTGCTCGAAGGGGTCTTCGCGCACAATCTGCTCTTTAATGGCGGCCGCGGCGCGGATAAGCGGGGTCATCTGCTCCATTGTGGGAGAGCCTGACAGCACCCGCACGGCCTCCCGGTAGAGCTTCTCGTCGGCTATGAGGAAGGTCTTGAGCATCTCTGCCGCGCCGCTGCGGAATTCTCTCGCGCCCAGGGTCTGCAGAGCCTGCGGGAGGGGATGTACAAACTCGGGAGAGCGGAAGGTGCCGATCATATTCTTGTAACCGTCCATATTGACGGCTGTCTTGCCCCCTATCGAGGCGTCGACCATCGCAAGAAGCGTGGTGGGGAAGTTGGCGTAGCTGATACCTCTCTTGTAGATGCTTGCGGCAAATCCGACAGTGTCGCTGATTGTGCCGCCGCCTATCGCGAGCACAATGGAGCGCCTGTCGGCCCCCCTGTCGAGCAGGAAGCGGCACACTTCGAGCACGGAGTCGATGCTCTTGAATGACTCTCCCCCGTCGACTGCCAGCAGGGATGCGGGGCCAAGTCCGGCCTCTGAAGCCACATCGAGGGCGAAGCGCTCCACACTTCGGTCATACACCGCGAATGCGGCGCCATATTTGGAAAGGATGTCCTTAAGTGTCCGGTCCATAGTCAAGAAAAAGGCGAAGATACTTAATTTATTTGAAAGTCTGAGAAAATTAGTATCTTTGCAGCTGTCAATGCCCGAGTGGCGGAATGGTAGACGCGCTGGACTCAAAATCCTGTGTCCTCAAAAGACGTGCCGGTTCGAGCCCGGCCTCGGGCACTTCCCCCCTTTGTTTGAATCATACAAGATCGGCCAGGACTATCGCCGCCATTGCCTCCACTATGACCGGGCATCGGCGGGCGAAGCACACGTCGTGACGCCCTTTGATGCAGAGAGTCCCTTGTTTGCCCTTCTCGAAATCCCAGGTCTTCTGAGGCCGGGAGATGCTTGACGTCGGCTTGAATGCCACGCGGAAATGGATGGGGGCGCCGTTGCTGATCCCGCCGTTGACCCCGCCCGCGCCGTTCTTCATCGGGCCGTCCGGTCCGAATGGGTCGTTGTGCTGCGAGCCGCGCATTGAGCTGGCGCGGAATCCGTCGCCGAACTCTATGCCTCGCACTCCGGGGATGGAGAAGATGGCGTGAGAGAGGAGCGACTCCACACTGTCCCAGAACGGCTCTCCGAGACCTATCGGGACGCCGCTTATGAGGCAGTCCACCACTCCTCCGAGCGAGTCACCCTCGCCGGCTGCCTGCTCGAGCATCGCGGGCCACTGCGAAGGCTCGGCGCTGCCTCCCATCTCGACCAGAGTGGCCTTGATGGTCATCGAGTCGAGCACCTTCTTGGCCACGACCCCTGCGGCGACTATGGGGAGAGTCAGCCTTCCCGAGAAATGCCCCCCTCCCCGCGGGTCGTTGGCCCAGTCCCATTTGACGGAGGCGACGTAGTCGGCGTGGCCGGGGCGCGGCATCTTGTCGAAGTCTTCGTAGTCTTCGCCGCGAGTGTCTTCGTTGGCAAAAAGAATGGTGAGCGGGGCTCCTGTGGTGTGACCGTCGAAGAGACCTGAGATTATGGTCGGGATGTCGGATTCGTGGCGCGCGGTAGTGCCCTGCGCTCCTGATGCCCTGCGGGAGATGTCCGGGAGGAAATCTTCGGGACAGAGCTCTATCCCTTCGGGTACTCCGTCGAGGGTAACCCCTATCCGGGGGCCGTGCGATTCTCCGAAGAGGGAGACGCGGAAAATTCTGCCGAATGTATTCATAGTGTACAAATATACTGATTTTTGGAGTATATTTGTAGGAATATCAAACGACACGATATGGATGGAAGAATTCTTGCCGCGGCTCTGGCCGTGGCGTTGGCTGTCTCCTGCTCAGCCCCACAGTCCGACTACCCGATGACAATCGCACATCGCGGCTGCTGGATGTCCGACCGCGCGCAGTTCACTCAGGCAGAGTCATTCGTCGTGCCGGAAAACAGCCTCGAGGCTGTGCGTATGGCGGCCCGCTACGGCTACAAGAGCATCGAGCTTGACCCCAGATTCACTTCCGACAGCGTCATAGTCGTGATGCACGACGGTCTTGTCAACCGTACGATGCGGCTCGCCTCAGACAACTCCGAGATTCCTCAGGAGGTGAGGGTGAGCGAGTGCAGTTTCGAAGAGTTGAGGTCAATGTATGTGTTCCAATCCTCCCGCCCCGATATGCGCAGCCGGATCCCTACTCTCGCGGAGCTTGTCGAAGAGTGCCGCAGGTGTGGCGTCACGCCCCTTGTGCACTGCGACTTCTTCGAGGCTTATCCGCTGGTGAAGGAGATTGTCGGAGACGATTTCATCGCTTTCGGCGAGCAGATGCAGACTCTTCGCAGGGTGAGGGAGATATCCTCCTGCAAGATACTTCTGGACCCGTCCAGGGAGCTGCGCAGGCGCGGCCTCGACGAGACCCCGGACAATATCCTCCAGCTTCTCGACGAGCTGGGAGGAGACACCGGCATCTCCAGTATGAAGTATTCTCTCTGCAGCCCTCAGATCTGCGATGCCTTGAAGGCGGCCGGGCACGATGTGCAGTCGTCGATATTTCCCTCCCCGCACGAGTTGGATGCGGTGCGCAGCGGCGCGACCATCCTTCTGAGCGACTTCTGCTGGGCGCCCTCTGACGGGATGAAGCCTTCCGGGAAGTTCGCCGCGAAGGTCTCGGAGAGCCTTGGTTGGAAGTCCAAGCGCATCGAGTGGGGCGCCGTCGTGGTCGAGCTGACAGGAGAGGGGCAGTGGGATGTTTGTCTCAACGGGGAGAGAGACTACAGCATCTGCCGCTCTGTCCCGGGCACTGAGATCATATCCGCGCGCTACTATGACCGCGAAGCCTCGCTCGACATCAAGGTGGTCTCCGGCGACGGAGTCAGGGTCAGGATAAGCAATTACTCTCTCTAGTCTATGGACGAAGCTCTCAGGGAAATAACCACTCAGGAGTACAAGGAAGGATTTGTCACCGAGGTCGAGCAGGAATTCGTGCCCAAAGGGCTCAGCGAGGAGATAATCAGGCTTATATCTTCCCGCAAGGGAGAGCCCGGGTGGCTGCTGGAGTTCAGGCTCGACGCCTTCCGGCGCTGGCAGAAGATGACTCCTCCCCGCTGGGGCCATCTCGATCTCCCCGAGATAGACTTCCAGGACATAATATATTGGGCTGCCCCCAAGCGTGACGAAGACCGTCCGACCGAGATAGATCCGGCTCTGATGGAGACCTTCGACAAGCTCGGCATCCCGCTGCGCGAGAGGGATGCTCTGGCTGGAGTGAAGCGGGGGGACTCGCAGGTCGCCGTCGACGCGGTGTTCGACTCCGTGAGCGTGGCGACCACGTTCAGGGAGACTCTCGCGAGAGAAGGGATAATATTCTGTCCTTTCTCCGAGGCCGTCAGGGAGCATCCGGACCTTGTGAGGAAGTACCTGGCAAGCGTCGTGCCCGCGGGCGACAATTTCTACGCCGCGCTCAACTCGGCAGTCTTCTCCGACGGCACTTTCTGCTACATCCCCAAGGGGGTAAGATGCCCGATGGAGCTGTCTTCCTACTTCCGCATCAACGCCAGCGGCACAGGCCAGTTCGAGAGGACGCTCATCGTCGCTGACGAGGGCTCGCATCTCAGCTATATGGAGGGCTGCACGGCTCCTATGAGAGACGAGCACCAGCTGCACGCGGCCGTGGTCGAGATAGTGGTGGAGAAAGACGCCGACGTGAAGTATTCCACCGTGCAGAACTGGTATCCGGGCGACTCCGAGGGCCGGGGCGGCATCCTCAATCTCGTGACCAAGAGGGGCATCTGCAACGGCAGCGGTTCGCATCTCAGCTGGACTCAGGTGGAGACAGGCTCCGCCATCACCTGGAAATATCCGTCCACCATCCTGAAGGGAGATTTCTCCTCATCGGAGTTCTACAGCGTGGCTCTTACCAACAACTGGCAGCAGGCCGACACCGGCACCAAGATGATACATATCGGCCGCGGGACGCGCAGCCGCATCATCTCCAAGGGCATCTCGGCGGGGCACAGCCAGAACAGCTACCGTGGCCTGGTCAGGATCAATCCCGGAGCCGACGGTGCGAAGAACTACTCGCAGTGCGATTCGCTCCTGATCGGGAGCGAATGCGGCGCCCACACATTCCCGGTCATCCGCAACTCCAACCCCACGGCGGCGGTGGAGCACGAGGCGACGACGTCCAAGATAAGTGAAGATCAGCTCTTCTACTGCAACCAGAGAGGCATCGGGCCGGAGCAGGCCGTCGGACTCATCGTCAACGGCTATGCGCGCGAGGTGCTTCAGATGCTCCCGATGGAATTCGCGGTGGAGGCCCAGAAACTGCTCTCAGTCTCGCTCGAGGGCGCAATAGGATAATGTTTGTTATGAAAGAAGATACATTGTTGAAGATAGAAGGCCTGCACGCGGGCATAGAGGGCAAGGAGATTCTGCGCGGAATCGACCTCGAGATAGGCCGCGGCCAGGTGCACGCCGTGATGGGCCCCAACGGGGCCGGCAAGTCCACCCTCGGCGCCGTGCTCACGGGCCGACCCGGATATGAAGTGATAGGCGGCAGCGTGACATTCGACGGCCGCAACTTGCTGTCGATGACTCCCGAAGAGCGCTCCTGGGCGGGCTTGTTCCTGAGTTTCCAGTACCCGATAGAGATCCCCGGGGTCACCATCACCAACTTCTGCAAGACAGCCCTCAGCGAGAGGGCCAGGGCTCTCGGACAGGAAGAACTCGGGCCCGGCGAATTCCTGCGGCTCCTCAAGGAGAAGATGGCGTTCGTGGGGATGAAACCGGAGTTCGCCAGAAGAGAGGTCAATGCCGGATTCTCCGGAGGAGAGAAGAAGAGGTGCGAGATATTCCAGATGGCGATGCTCTCCCCGACACTCTCAATTCTCGACGAGACCGACTCAGGCCTTGACGTGGACGCGCTCAAGACTGTGGCGGAAGGGGTCAATTCGCTCCGCAGCCCCGAGAAGTCATTTATCATAATCACCCATTACCAGAAGCTTCTGGAGTATATCCGCCCCGACGTGGTGCACGTCCTCAAGGAGGGCAGGATAGTCAGGAGCGGCGGGCCCGAGCTGGCCGACAGGATCTGGGCCGAAGGATTCGAGAAGATAGATGGATAAGACCTTCGTACTGGGTAGAGACATCGTCCCGCCGCGTATAAGCGTGGCTGCGGGAGAGGTGGTGCGGCTCAATCTTGTCGCGCTCGGGAGCGCGTCGCTTGACCTGGAGGTCAGTCTCGACGGGGAGGGAGCGGCGCTTGATGTGGCCGCCCTGTACCTGTGCACAGACTCGCAGGTCGTGGACCTGAGGGTAAATGTGCGCCACAATGTGCCCGGCTGCTCTTCGCGCCAGCTGTTCAAGGGGCTGGTGGGCGGACAGGCGAGAGCATCCTTCGACGGAGAAGTGTATGTCGCGCAGGGAGCGGCCGGGACAAAGGCCCTGCAGGAGAACCATTCCATCCTTCTGAGCTCTCAGGCTGTCGCCGAGACCCGCCCGCAGCTTGAGATCTATGCCGACGACGTGGAGTGCTCCCACGGAGCCACCACCGGTTTTCTCGACCCTGATGAGCAGTTCTACATGCGTTCGCGCGGCATCTCCGAATCCGAGGCCAGGCGCCTTCAGATGATTTCATTCATTTCGCCTGTCCTCTCGCGGCTGGACGCCCGTCTTCAAGAAGAAGCAATCAATACCCTGCAATTTTTAAAAACCACATAGCGTATGAAGAAAAAGACTCTTTTAGCACTCTTCGCGGCTGCCCTTCTCGCGGCATCCTGCTGTACCCAAAGCTCAATTCCCTCCGAGGTGACCATCTCCAAAGATGTGCTTCAGGACAAGATCAAAGGAGGTTGGGCCGGTCAGATCATCGGCTGCACCTTCGGCGGACCGACCGAATTCCAGTATTCTCTCCTGATGGACGAAAGGATTGAAATCGCCTGGCCCGAGCATTACATCAAGCAGTATTTTGAGAAGAGCCCCGGTCTGTATGACGACGTGTATATGGATCTCACATTCGTGAAGGTCTTTGAGGAGGAGGGTCTTGACGCCCCCATAGAATCCTTTGCATATGCATTCGCCAACGCTGAGTATCCTCTCTGGCACGCCAATGCGCAGGGACGCTACAACATCCTCAACGGCATTATGCCTCCCGCATCGGGTCATTGGCTCAACAACCCTCACGCTGAAGACATCGACTTCGAGATCGAGGCGGATTATGCCGGTCTTATGTCGCCGGGTATGGTCAATTCGGCCGCCCACTACTGCGACGGCATCGGTCATATGATGAACAGCGGCGACGGCTACTATGCAGGAGTCTATATGGCCGCGATGTATTCGCTCGCATTTGTGTGTGACGACGTGGAGACGGTGGTGAGAGAGGCCCTGAAGGTGATTCCCGAGGAGAGTCTTTACTACATGGCTATGGCGGATGTGATTGCCTGGCACACGGAGTTCCCGAATGACTGGAAGAAGACCTGGTTTGAGGCCAATATGAAGTATGGCTACGACATCGGATGCCCCGAGGGCGTACGTACCGCCTTCAACATCGACGGCGTCATCAACAGCGCCTATGTGCTGATAGGCCTCCTGTATGGCGAGAAGGACTTCGCGAAGACACTCGAGATCGCGACCCGCTGCGGTCAGGATTCTGACTGCAACCCCGCGTCGGCTGGTGGAATCCTCGCGACAATGCTTGGTTATGAGGCTATCGACGAGGTCTGGAAGGCTCCCCTCGAGGAAGTGGCAGACATCCCCTTCGCCTACACCGACATCTCTTTCAACAAGGCTTCCGAGATGTCTTTCAACCAGGCTCTCCAGGTCATCGAGCGAGGTGGCGGCAGCGTGTCCGAGAGCGATGTCACCATCAAGGTGCAGACTCCCGAGGTCATACCCTTCGAGCAGAATTTCGCCGGTCTGGAGCCCTCTGACATACTGTTCGTAAGAGACGTGCTCTCGAATGTGGAGAAGATAGACTTCAACGGCAGCGGCGTGGTGGTGCGTTACAACTTCCTGAGGACCTCCTCTTTCAAGGACGAGAGCTATGTGGCCGAGGTCGACGCCTATCTCGACGGGCAGTTCTCCCGAAAACTCCTGCTTCCCGCCTACGGCAATGCCGCGTCTCCCGAATTCTACTACAATTATGAGATTCCCGCCGGCGACCACAGCCTCAGCTTCAAGTGGCTCAACCCGAAGGCGGGCATAGACCTGAGGCTCAGCCGCGTGCTGGTGTACTCGCAGAAGAAGTAAAATACTTTGCAAACCCGAAAATAATTCTTACCTTTGCGCCCTGCCCTCGAGTAGGGCGCATTAAGGTTTAACAAATTAAAACAGATTACAATGGCTGTTAAAATCAGACTCCAGCGCCACGGTAAGAAGAATTTCGCATTCTTCCACATTGTTGTGGCCGACTCACACTCACCCCGTGACGGTCGTTACATCGAGCAGATCGGTTCTTACAATCCCAACACCAATCCCGCCACGATAGTTCTCAACTTCGAGAAGGCTCTCGCATGGGTTAAGGTTGGTGCAGAGCCCACTCTCACCGCCCGCCGTATCCTCTCATATGAGGGTGTCCTCCTCCGCAACCACCTCGACGGTGGTGTCGCCAAGGGAGCTCTCACCCAGGAGCAGGCAGACGCCAAGTTCAACGACTGGAAAGCTCAGCAGACCGCCAAGATCGAGGCCAAGAAGACCGGCTTGAAGAACGCCGCCATCGAGGCCAGGAAGGCTGCCAAGGCTGAAGAGACCAAGGTCAACGCCGCCCGCGAGGAAGCTATCGCCAAGAAGGCTGCCGAGCTGGCCGCCGCTCAGGCCGCCAAGGAAGCCGAAGAGGCCGCTGCCGCCGAGAGCACAGAAGAGGCTCCCGCCGAGGCGTAATGCTCCGAATCGCCAAGGTTCTCAAGTCCAACGGCACCGATGGGGATATCCTTTTGGGATTGTCCGGCATCGACATAGAGCAAATCGACACCAAAGAACCGGTATTCATCGAATTCGATGGATTGCCGGTTCCCTTTTTCTTTGAATCCCTCAAGGCGAGAGGCAACTCCAAGGCCATTGCCCATCTTACCGATGTGGACAATCTGGAGGATGCCGAGGAGATAGTCGGAAGAGAGGTGAGGGCCGATTACTTCGAGGAAGAAGCCGAGGGGGAGGATTTCGCCGGCTGGACTCTCTATGACGGAGAGAGGCGCGTGGGAGAGGTGACGGGACTGGAACCCATACCGGGCAACCCCTGCCTGGATGTGGAAGTGGAAGGAGAAGAGGTGCTTGTCCCTCTGCACGAAGACTTCGTCGTGAGGATCGACCCCGTAGCGAAGATTCTCTTTCTGAATCTTCCTGAGGGTCTGATCCCCTAATCCCCTGATCCCCTGATTCAAAAAACTTTCTGCTTGTCCAGAAATCTATATCCGGCGGCTTCCGAAAGGTGCTCGGTCCGGATGTCTTCGCATCCGGCAAGGTCCGCAATAGTGCGTGCCACGCGGATGATGCGGAAGTAGGCTCTCATTGAGAGCTTGAGCGCATCCATCAGCCGCACCATTGTCTGCTGGCAAGCCTCCGACAGGGGGCAGTAGCGCTCAATCTGCTTGTTGCTCATCTCGGCATTGCAGTTGATGCCCTCGGAGGCGAACCGGAGTTTCTGCAACTCGCGCGCCTTGCGCACACGTGCGGCCACCACTGAGGACGGCTCGGCTTTGTGCGCCCCCAGAATCTTCGAAGAATCCACGGGCCTGAGGTAGAGATGCAGGTCCAGACGGTCCATTATCGGGCCGCTCAGTTTGCTGATGTATCCCAGCCGCTGGGCCGGGGTGCAGGTGCAGCGGTCGCCGTCGCCCCAGTATCCGCAAGGGCAGGGGTTGGATGCCGCCACAAGCATAAATGATGCGGGGTACTCGACCTTGCACCTGAGGCGTGAGATGGTGACCTTGCGGTCTTCGAGAGGGGCGCGCAGCATCTCTATCACGCTTCGCGGCATCTGGGCTATCTCGTCGGCGAAGAGCACCCCGTTGTGAGCCAGAGTCACCTCTCCGGGAGCCACGTTGTCGCCCCCTCCTCCGCCGATAATTGCTGCGGCTGAGGCGGAGCAGTGTGGTGCGCGGAAGGGCCTTTGCCTCATCAGACCGCAATCCAGGCTGCGCTTGCCGCTTATGGAGTAAATCTTGCTCGTGGTCAGCGACTCCTGGGCCGTCATCGGCGGCAGAATCCCCGCCAGAGCCTTCGCCAGCGAACTCTTGCCGGAGCCCGGGCTGCCGAGCATTATCACATTGTGCCCGCCCGCCGCCGCAATCTCTATCCCCCGTTTCGCTCCTTCCTGGCCGATTATGTCGGCGAAGTCGATCAGGTCATCCTGAGCCCCGCTGTGGTGACGCTGCCGCTGGACTCTCCTGAAAAGCTGCGAATTGCATATCAGCAGGTCCGAAGGGTCATCCTTGCACTCGAGTATCCTCACCACTTCATCCAGGGTCTTCACCCCAAACACGTTGAGGTCTTTGAATTCAGTGGCTTCGAGAGCGGACTGCTCGGGCAGTATTATCCCTTCGAGAGACTCGCTCCGGGCGAGCTCCGCAAAAGGGAGAGCTCCGGGGATGGGGCGGACACTGCCGTCCAGACCGAGCTCGCCAGTCACCAGGAATCTGTCCAGCCCCGTCAGTTGCCTCTGGCCGGAGGCCGCGATTATGCCCAGCGCGATGGGAATGTCGTAGCCGCTGCCGCTCTTGTGGACGTCGGCCGGAGCCAGATTGATCACAATCCTCTTGCCGGGCACGTGATACCCCAGAGCTTCAAGGGCCGTGGTGGTGCGCAGAAGACTCTCCTTGACCGCTATGTCTGCAAGCCCCACGAGATGAATCCCGATACCGTTGCTGACATCCACCTCCACCGTCACCTTCACGGCTTCAATCCCGACGCATTTTGCGCTGAAAATCCGTATCAACATAATTTTAGTATATTTGTATTTGAAAATGAGACATTCGATCAGGATAAATGGTCTTGAAGACCTCGACCGCTCCGCGCGTGAGTTCATCTCCCGGGTCGGCGATCACAGTATAATAGCTCTCTACGGCCATATGGGCGCCGGCAAAACCACTTTCACGACGGCTCTGTGCAAGGCTCTCGGGGTGAAGGAGGACGCGGTGAGTTCCCCCACCTTCTCCATTGTCAACGAGTATCGCACCGCCGGCGGGGAGCAGTTGTTCCACTTTGACTTCTACCGGATTGAGCATATAAGCGAGGCGCTCGACATCGGGTTCTACGACTATGTGGACAGCGGATGCCTCTGCATTATGGAGTGGCCCGAGAATATAGAGGCGATCCTGCCCGAGGAGACGCTCCGCGTCAGCATAGATGTCGCCTCCGACGGCGTCAGGACCCTCAGTTGGGAGGCCTGAGCACCACTTCCACCCCCGTCAGATAGCCTTTCATCCCCAGCTCTATGTCCCCGGAAGGGGTGCGCAGCAGCGGCGACTCCTCCTCGGCTTTCGGGGAGAGCACCACGTATAGACTCCTGCCCGCATTGTCCATACACGAGTGCGAAAAGTAATAATATCCTTCGTAGTACGCAGGAGCGACATCGGCCAGATCGCCGTCGGCATACAGATGATAATCTTCTGCCGGACGGGTCGTCACGCCGCCACTGCCGATATCCATAATCACGTATCTCTCGGCAGCGCCGGCGCGCTCTTTTGCCAGTCCCGTCAGATAGGCCTTGCCGCCCGCATTGAAAAGCGAGGCGCTGCTCCACTGGTAGAGAGTCCCGGCTGTGCATGTGGTCTTGCCGTCATAGAGCAGGACTCCGGCATCTGCCTGAAGCCTAAGGCACAGAAGCTCCCCGCCTATGACCCTCACGTCGTCGTATGGCCCTCCTTCGAGCACGCTGTCTTCGCCGTCCCGGACCAGATGAGTGACACGGTTGCCGCCGATGTCGACATTGTAGGCAAACCACACCGACCCCGAATCCTCATAGAGGGCCCCTGATTTGGGATACGAAGACTCTGACAGGGAGCCGAGCGGCACTCCCTCGCCGCTCTCCAGGAGAAGATCTCCGTCCTTTCGCAGGGAGAGGCCCACCCCCGACCGGTTACGCCCTAGAGTCAGTATCGAACCGTCTCTGATGAGAAGGCCGCTGAGGAACTCCCTTCCCAGATATTCGACGACAAGCTCTCCGTCTCTCTTTATGCTGGTCCTGTCGTAGGTGGAGAACTCGGTGTAGAGGTGACCGTCAAGCAGATGATGGGTGTCGGCGTCGGTGCTGATGAGGTTGGCGTAGCCTGTAGGCAGAGCCAGCACCTCCTCCATATTGCGGTAGAGCACTATGGTCTCGTTCGCCAGGCCGACGCCCGTGTCCCGCTGCCAGTCGTACTCTCCGTCGGTCCGGATGCCGCAGATATATAATATGGTGTCGTAGACTGTCGGTTCTGCAGACGGAAGAGTGTCAGCTTCGAAGATGTCCGGCCGCTCCGGCGCGAGAGCCTGCGACCTGCTCCTGGCCAGGGGGTAATCCCAGCCGGAGGGGTCGCAAGCCGTCGCGAGGATGCAGACCATGACCAAACAATTAATTTTGCCTTGCATATGAAATTGACCGCAAGGAACAAAAAAACCATCGCACATCGGTGGTCGGAGCGGTGGTTTTTTTGAAATTTTTATGTTTTGATTGTCCTTCCGGAGACTCAAAGGTCGAATCTGAGACCTGCGCTGAGGTTGAACAGGAGAGGACGTTCGGTCCTGATGCTCTTGGGCTGCGAGCAGTAGAAGTAGTAATTCACGCCCGGATCCAGATACAGCCCCAGTTTGTCTGTCAGACGGAACTGGACCCCCACGCCTGCGCCTATCGAGAATTGGGGCTTCTCGACGGGAGACCTTTTGACTATGAGGTCGGAGCCGTTGGAAGGCCTGAAGTCGAAACGGTTGGAGATGCACCATTCTGCCTCGCCTCCGCCATAGGCGTAGAATTTGAGAGCGGGGAGGTCGACTATGTTGTAGTAGAGCCTGACCGGGATACCTATGTAGTGCAGACTGCCCCGGACGTCTCCCGCCACGGAGTCGAATGAGCCTGCCGGGGTGAATGTGCCGTCGAAGGTCCTTGTCAGCAGGGAGTAATCTATGCCTGTGCCGAGAAGCAGCTTTGAGGCGAGATGGAAGCGCAACCCGACGCCGATGGTGAACGGAATCGAATAGTTTGAGTTGCTCACTTCGGTCAGGACGTCAGAGGCAGGGGCGGAGGAGAATCCGCTGCTGCTCTTTGAGATCCCGGTTGCGTTGGCGGCATTGCCTCCGACAGATCCGCCCAGATTTATCTGTGGCTTACGCTCTGTTCTGGCGGATCGCTGCTCTTTCTCGAGCTCCGCGAACGGGTCGCTTGCGGTGTAATCGCTCTCGTAGTGATCTTCGGCAGGGGCTTCGACGACTTCGTCAGAAGATGCCGGGGCGTCCTGAGCTGCCGGGGCGTTCTGGGCTGCCGGGACGTCTTGAGCTGCGGGGGCGTCGTTCTGGGCGTAGAGAGGAGCGGGCGTGGAAGCCTCTTCCTGCGCTTCAGCGCAAGGCCGGAGGATGGCGATGCTTGCCTCCTGCGGGGTGCTTGCCTTCTGCGGGGCGATTTCTTCCTGCTCGGGCGCGATGGAGGTTTGAGCGATGCTCTCCGAAGGGATGATCCCGTCGGTCTTGTCCGAGGTTCCAGTGAGGAGGAATCCTGCGGCAAGTGCGGCGGCCAGGGCAAAGCTCACGCCGACCCACTTCCAGACGGGAGCGACAGCCGGGGAGTCGAGGCGTGAGGCGACGGCAGACCAGACCTTCCGGGGAACTTTTTCCTCGGCGTCCTGCAGGAGTGCCCGTATTTGTCTGTCGTCAAGCATCTTGATACTTCTCTTTAATCTTTTTTTGCAGCATTGTCCTTGCCCTTTGCAACTGGGAGCGCGAGGTGACCTCGGATATGCCGAGCATTTCGCCTATCTCCTTGTGGCTGTAGCCCTCGACTACGTAGAGGTTGAAGACGGTCCTGAAGCCCGGAGGCAGAGCCGAGACAGCTTCGAGAAGCTCTCTCTGAGTGATACGCTCTGTGGCGGACGGCTCGTCGGTGCTGATGTCCCGGGCGATGTCGACTTCTTCGCTCTGCCTGAGGACATCCTTGCGACGCAGGGACATCAATGCCGTGTTGACAAAGATCTTGCGCGCCCAGCCTTCGAAAGAGCCCTCTCCGGAGTAGGTGTCGAGCTTCGTGAAAAGCGTCACGAAAGCGTCCTGAAGGACATCTTCCGCTGACTCTCTGTCTCCCATGTACCGCAGGCATACCGCGAACATCTTGCCGGACAGACTGTCGAATATGGCTTTTTGCGCACGTCTGTCTCCCTTGATGGCGTGGGCCACCAAAAGGGAGACATCGGTATCAAGATGCTTTTTGCTGCCGAAAAGTTGCATCTCAAAAGTAATATTGTGCTAATTTAGCAAAAAGTCTTCCAAAAAGCGCTATTTTTGTATGATGAGAATGCATATGAGTAGAAGATTCCTGTTTGTGCTGTCGGCAAGCCTGTTGTGCCTGACTCTCCCTGCCCGCGATGTGAGCCCCAAAACCATCGTGGAGAACGCTCTGGTTGATGTCGTGAAAGGGATAACCCTCGGGGAAGATGCCGAGTCGCTGCGGGGGAAGCTGATCAAGCTCGCGGCCGTCGACTCCACCAATGATGCAGTGTATTACTATCTTGGCATCTGCGAGATGGCTCTCGGACACGATGATGACGCTGAAATCGTGTTGAACGAGGCCTGCAGGCTCGATCCGTCCAATGATGATTACAAGGAGACCCTGGCTCATTTCTACGGCAAGTCCGGAAGGCCGGACAAAATAACCGAAATCTATCTTTCGCTCCTGGAGCGCAATCCGGGCAAGTATCGCGGCGCGTTCACTCTTACCGTGAAGGCGGAAGACCAGATGTCCCGGGGGCAGGATAGCCTCGCAATCGCAAATTACGATGCCGCGCTGATTTATGACCCCGGATACGCGCCGGCACACGTCGGCCGCGCCGAGGCGTATCGGATGAGGGGCAATATGGCCGCGTTCTTTGCAAGTGCCCGCTCATACACATCCTGCTCCGACACTGACGCAAGCACGAAGTGCAGGTATATTGAAGAGGTGACAAAGCACATTGACGGCAGGACCTATCAGGTATGGCACGCTCAGCTTGACTCGCTCGTCGGCGACTGCGTCAGAGCGCACCCCTCCGACAGCGGGGCTCTCAAGCTGGCCGGAAGGTGGTTCTACGGCACCGGCGACAAAGACCGTGCTCAAGGCTACTTTGACGAATATCTGAGACTCTATCCGGAGTGTCCGGAAGCTCATTACATCCAGCTCTCCGTCTTGTACGACAAGGGCGACCGGGAGGGGATGATACGGGTTTGCAAGGATCTGATTTCAATCGCCGGCGATGACAAGGAGCAGATAAGAAGCGCCTACAGCACGATGGGAGAGTGCTATCACGAGCTCGGGGACAACGCGTCCTGCTATGAGTGCTACGACAAGGCTCTGGAGATAGAGCCCGAAGACGTCCTCGTCCTCAACAACTATGCGTATTTCCTGTGTCTTGAGGGGAAAAAGCTCAAGAAGGCCCTGAAGATGAGCCGGATTACGGTAGACAAGGAGCCGGACAATGCCACCTATCTCGACACTTACGGCTGGATACTGCACCTTATGGGCAAGGACAAGGAGGCGAAGACTTGTTTCAAGCACGCGATGCTCTATGGAGGCAAGGAGAACGTGGAAGTCTTGTCTCATTATGCAGCGGTGCTTGAAGCTCTGGGCGAGACGGCCCTCGCGACTTATTACAATGGATTAGCAGAAAGCCGGAGATGAAGCGCCTTGTTCTCATAACTTTGTTATCCATAGCTCTGCCTGCCGCGCTTGCGGCACAGAGCAATCTTCGCTCCGAGCAGGAGAAGCTTGAGAAGGAGATAGCCATACTCGACAAGCAGCTCCAGGACAATGCCCGCAAGAGCTCCTCGGCGCTCAGTTCCCTCAATCTGGCGCGCAAGAAGGTGGCAAGCAGCAGAAAGCTCTATGAGCAGAGCAGCAGGAAGGTCGCGCAGATCGATGCGCAGATACGCTCTATGGAGAAGGAGATAGAATCCCTCGGCAGGCAGCTCGACACTATGTCGGCGCACTACGCCAGGCTTGTCCGTGTCGCATATCTCAACCGTGACAGCCGCCTGTGGTTCATGTATGTGTTGTCAAGCGAATCGGTCGGGCAGGGGCTGCACAGGGCGGCATATATGAAGAATCTCGCCTCGTCGATGAACGCTCAATCCGCCCGTATCAGGGAGCAGAGAGCCTTGCTTGAGAATCAGAAGGAAGAGCTTGTCGCAAAGCGGAGCGAAGCCGAGAGGCTGCGCTCCGAGCAGCAGAAGCGCCTGAAGAGTCTGAAGGCAGACGAGGCGAAGTCGCAGAAGATAGTCAACACGCTGAAGAAGAATCGAGGCAAGTATCAGAAGGAACTCGCTGCCCGACGCAAGCAGGTGGAGGCTCTCAACCGCGAGATCAAATCGATGATAGAGCGCAAATCCTCCAAGTCTTCCAAGGAGGTGGATGTCAAGCTGTCTTCGCAGTTCTCCGCCAACAAGGGCAAACTGCCCTGGCCGGTGGAGGGCGTCATCGTCGAGGAGTTCGGGCAGCACTACCATCCGGTCTACAAATCGGTCAAGCTTCCGTTCAACAACGGGGTCAACATAGCCACCGGCCGCGGAGCCGAGGTGAAGGCGGTTTTTGACGGCGAAGTCAGGCAGATCATTGTGATGCCCGGGTACAATCAGTGTGTCCTGGTGCAGCACGGCGGGTATTTCACGTTCTACTGCAAGCTCGGCAGTGTGAGCGTCAAGACGGGAGACAAGGTCGTGACCGGCCAGACAATAGGAAGGGTCGACACTATCGCCGGTGACTCGCAGCTGCACTTCCAGCTCTGGGAGGGCAAGAAGCCGCGGGATCCCGAGATCTGGTTGAGATAAAATTTACGCATATGCAGACAAGAATAGGACAAGGATATGATGTGCACGCGCTCGCCGATGGGCTTCCGATGTGGCTCGGAGGAGTGCGGATAGAGTCCGGGACGGGATTTGTGGCCCATTCCGACGGCGATGTGGCCATACACGCTCTGTGTGATGCCCTGCTGGGAGCCCTTGCTCTGGGCGATATCGGGAAGCACTTCCCCGACAGCTCGGACGAATGGAAGGGGATTGACAGCAAGATTCTTCTCGCAAGGGTGTGCGATTTGATCTCCCGGGAGGGATGGAGTGTCGGCAATGTGGACATCACCATCGCTCTTCAGGCTCCCAAGCTTGCTTCCTACATCCCTCAGATGCGCTCCACGCTCGCTTCTGTTATGGGCGTTGACGAAGACAGAGTCAGCGTCAAGGCCACCACCACCGAGCGCCTCGGGTTTGTGGGCCGCCGCGAAGGATGCGAAGTCTGGGCCGTAGCTCTTGTTGAACGTCAGAGACAAGAGAATTTTTAAAAAAATTTTGCATTTTCCCCAAAGAATACTACTTTTGCAGTCCCATTGAGATATGGTGTAATGGTAGCACTACAGATTCTGGCTCTGTCAGTGAGGGTTCGAATCCTTCTATCTCAACTCTAAGAAAATCCCCTTCAGAATAGCTCTGGAGGGGATTTTTGGTTGAAAAATACAAGACGGAGACGCAACTTATCTAAAATGAAATATTTTCTTTCACCGGGAATACGGTGAGTCTGAGGGTGGTACAACCATAAGGGACGAGGGTGAGGGTCTCGTCTTCTCCCGTGGCAATCACAGGGCCCGGAGCTTCGCAAGTGTAGATACCTTCAGCAAGGTCCCATCCTTCCACTCCGGATGCGCGGATGCTGATTGTGAGAGGAGAAGCCTCCCAAGGGTAATTCCTGCCGGAAGCGCCGCGCTTGAACCGGGGCGTCACGTCTGCCGCGACACACCAGTTCCAACGGCTCGCGGGAGTCATATTCAGGCAGTTGAATCCCGGCTCGTCGGGGTATTTCCCGTGCATATAATCATATTTGACCGTGTCAACGCTCATCTTCGCCTCGATGGGAAGCGCATACACGAGGGGACCTCTCTGCACATAGACGCCGCCTTCCGTGGGCTTGATGACGGGCTCCGTGTCAAAATCAAGTGAGAGCGTCTCCCCGCTGCGGAATTGCTTCTCACAGCTGATGAACCGGGGGCCGCTCACGCCGTGAAGAGTGCATCCTTCGGGGATCCTGTAAGTGAATTTGACCTGATGAGAGCGCACGCGGCGTCCGTCCCTGCTGAACTCGAACCGGAACTTGATCCCGTCCGAGAAGGGCCACTGCGTGTCCTCGGTGACCGAGCATACAGTGCCGTCTTCAAGCCTGACGCTTACCTTGGAGGGGCCGTAAAGAGCGGCGACGAGTTCGTCCCAGGCGCCTCTCAGCCACATTCTGGACACATAGTTGGGCATTATGCGGTGCACGTTGCCGGCGCAGCATTCGGTCTGGTGGGTCGGGCGATAAGCCATCCAGGACCTGCCCTTCATAAATTCATTGTTGTTGGAAGTGCCGGTGGCGATGAACTGGTTGACCGAGGACAGATATTGCAGGTCCCTGAAATCTTTGGTCACGCAGCCGATGCCGGCATTGAGCACGGCCTTTTCGATTCTGTCCGCCCATCGGGCGTCGCCGGTGGTCATAAGGTAGTACCCAAGTGTCCAGGTGTAGTCCGTGATGTCGCAGGTCTCGTGGCTGTGGATGGGATTTTGACCCGCAAACCACTCCGCGCTAGAGGGCACGCCGTCCGGGAGCATATTGGCGCTCTCCATAAGAGAGTCCGCGTGGATGGCCGCATCCAGATAACCCTGCTTCCCCGTGAAGGCATACAGCAGCATAGGCAGTTTCATCTCTTCGCAATACGTTACCCCGTGCTGATGGACAGGCTCATCGGAGATGCACCTCCGCTGATTGAGATAGAAATCGCCCCTGTCCCATATTTTCTCTGCCAGAGTGAGCAACTCGCCGTTGCCGGTAAGGGCATATGTCCAGAGGATGCCCTCGATGTTTACGGCGCTGCGGTCTTTGTAGCGCTCTGGAGGGAAAGCCAGATAGTGCTTCTCCAGAGCTGCCGGTATCCTCTCGTCGCCGGTGGCCTGATACATCGCCTGCATCACGCGGAAAAACACGGCGTGCGGCCACTGGGCGTAGCCGTCATCGGAAAGCATGAACTCGTCGTGGACGCCAAGGATGCCGTCAGTGGCGACGTGGTCAAGTGTATAGTTCACGCCATTCTCACCTTTTGCGATGAGGGTGCTGTCGGCAAGGGCGTAGCCAAGCCTCAGGAGGCCGTCAGTGTAGTAGGCCGTCTGCTCATAGCGCCACCATCCGGCGCCCCAGGGCCCAACTCTGTGGATTTTACCTGCCCACAGGCAGGTGTTGTAGGGGTATGACAGGGCCTTGGGGTGGCCGGTGAGACCGCTGTTCTGCCGCTCAAGATATTCGCGCAGCCAGCCTTGGGGTTCGATATTGCCGAGAAGCCCTTCGTAATAGACTGCATATGGAGCGGCGACCGTCCTGCCGCCTCTTATGGCGGGCTCTTCGACTTTGCCGCAGGCCCCCAGAATGACAATGGAAAGGGCCAGAGTAAAAAATGTATGAGTCCTCATATTTTATTGAGGCAAATTTAAGAAAATAAATATTTTTCTCAGATCGTAAAACTTCCAATCAATGAAGAAACATGTAATGATGGAAATCAAATCAAGGTAAACAAGGTCGCAACCCTTCAGGACTGCGGATTCTACTACGCGACAGCCTCCTTCCGGGGGAGACTCTATATGGTCGTCACCCTCAACACGGAATCATTCGGACTTCTATACCCATATGGGGTCAGAAAGAATATTTGACCCCTAGCATCACGAGGCGCCTGTTGAGATTGTCCTCCACCACGTAGAGCCTGGACCAGTCGGAAGAGAGGGTGCTGGTCTGGATGGTGCGGTCCAGAAGGTCGCGGCCTTCGAGGAAGAGCTCCAGCTTGTTGTTGAAGAAGGGCCTTGAGATCCGCAGGTCCAGACCGAAGTATTCGGTGATGGAGGTGTATGTGCGGATAATCTTGCTCTGATAGCGGAACCTGGCGAGATAGGTGATGTCCCAGAACCATTTGTAGGCTGCGTCCGCCTCGACTTTCCAGTCGCTGTTGCGCGTGACTTTGTCCGCAAGGTTCACTCCGGAGAAATAGCCCAGATTGGCGCTCGCGCCGGCCTTCAGGTTGCCTCCGCTCCAGCGGGCGGACAACTTGGCATTGGCGGTGTGGGAATGGCCCGCGTTGACCCAGGTGTAGACGCGCGTCTCTTCGCCCTCGATGTCCTGCATATAGTATGTCTGCTCGATGTTGTCGACGGCGTAGCTGTCTCCCACTTCGAAGCTCGAGCTGAAGGGGCCCTTGGTGAATTTGTATTCAAGTGCGGCGCGTATTGTCCTGGTGGGGTTGAGTTCCGGGTTGCCCTCCCGGAGCTCATTGATATATGCGCCGGGCCGTTGGAACCAGCATATCTGCAGGTAGTCGGGCCTTCGGATCGTGTTGTTCAGGCTGAGTGTGAGTCTGTGAAGGCTCCCCGGCAGCCAGCTCGCCTTGATGTTGACAAGGGGGAAGAGATGCCCCGCGTCGATATGTTCTCTGTCGGTCCTGCTGTTGAGGCGGTCGGTGAAGTACTGGAGCCGGACTGTGCCGTCCAGCTCGAACTGCCCGGTCTTGTAGCCGGCGTGTGCCGCTCCCTCTGCGGTGAGGGCCAGATAATTGAAACTCTCGCGGAAGCGCGTGCTGTCCTCCCAGCGGGTGAAGTTGTCCACCAGATTGGCTGCGGAGTATTCGTCGATGTCCTGGTCGAGCCTGAGAAGGATGGCAAAATCTGTATCCAGCCCTTTCACTCCGGCCAGGTTGCGGTCGCGGTATTTCGCGTTCAGAGATATGCTCCGGTCGGTGTAGTCCGGGGTGATGCGGTAGATTGCATTGTTGACCTCGGCCCCGCTCTCGTATTGGCCGGAATCGTCTTTGTCGGTCTTCCCGTCTCCCTTGTTCCAAAGCGTGTAGCGCGAATCAAAGGCATTCGACAAGTCCGCCTTGAGCGTAAGGTCCCTGCCGCTGTCTCCGAATTTGTGCGACCATTCTATCCCGGGATTGAGGGTGTGTTTGTTGGTCAGCCCGTCGTCGGTGTATTGATACAGGGACATCCCCCCGTCGCCTCCCAATTTGAGCCCGGAGACACTGTTGTAGGCGTCGGAAAGGGTGAAATTGTAGCTGGCGAAGAACGCGATCCTGTCGAGGGGCGAGGGGCGGAAGATGACATCGGCGCGGCCCTTGTAGCTGGATTGGGAGAGCTCCGCGTCCTTCATGTCTACCGACATGCTTTCAAACTCCGAGTCGCCGTCGGTGATGGTCAGGCTGCCTGCCTGCTTTTGCGTGCGGAGGTAGGAAGTGCCGGCTCCGAGATTGAGCTTCAACTCGAACCTGCCCTTCTTGTAGCCCAGCGTCCCTTCAACATCTCCCTTGGAATTGGAGGGGTGCTCGCCTCTGATAAACGATTCGGGATACTCTTCGCCTTCGCTGAAGTTGGAGCCTGCGTTGATCGAGACGGACCCCGACCAGACGCCTTTGCTTTCCTGGCCTCTGGCGGATATTGAGGCGAGCGCGAGCAGCACAAGACTGATTTCGACCAAACGTTTCATTAACAAATGAATCGATAACGGCCGCGAATTTACGCATTATCCGGAAAATAAACTAAATTTGCTGCCGCTAAAGACTGCAGAAGTGAATTATTTTGTAAACGAGTGCACCGACCCGTACCGCAATATGGCCTTTGACGAGTGGTGCCTTCAGAACGGCCCGGACGGTGAAGTCGTCTTCTATCTGTGGCGCAACAGTCCTTCGGTGATAATCGGCATCACGCAGGACCCGCAGACAGAAGTCAATCTCGGCTTCCTGCGTGAGAGGGGGATTCTCCTTGTGCGCCGCTCCACCGGAGGAGGTGCGGTCTACCACGATCTGCAGAACCTCAACTACAGCTTCGTCGGCCCTCAGGACAAGATGGATGGCGGCGTGGTGCAGATTATCGCTGATTCGCTCAGAAGCCTCGGAGTCGATGCCGAGGTGAGCGGGCGCAACGACATCTTCGTCGGAGCCCACAAGGTCTCGGGCTACGCCAAGAGGGTCTGGAAGAACCGCGCCATTATCCACGGGACCCTGATGTGGGACGTTGACATCGACACTCTGACCCGGGTGCTCGACACCCCTGAGAGCAAGCTTCACCGCAAGGGCGTGGCATCCGTTCGCAGCCGCGTGCGCAACCTCAAGGACCTGCTTCCGCAGTTCTCGTCCGTGATGGAGCTGAGAGACAGTCTGCAGGGTATAATCGCCGGCGGCGGCATACAGGTCCCGCTTCCAGACAGCTGCGAGGCGGAGGTCGGGAGGATCTGCCTCTCCCGATATTCGGCCCCGCAGTGGATAAATGGCAGATTTTGACCGGATAATATTGTTTTTGACAGAACGAGTAGATATTTTTGAAGTATGAAACTATCTTCCAGAATCAACAGACTGACGCCGTCGGCGACATTCGCGATGGCGGCAAAGAGTGCCGAGCTCAAGGCTCAGGGCATTGACGTTATCAATATGTCGGTGGGAGAACCCGATTTCAACACCCCCGACCACATCAAGGCAGCCGCACACAAGGCTATCGACGAGAATTATTCCCGTTACTCCCCCGTGCCCGGATACCCTGCGCTCCGCAAGGCAATCTGCGCCAAGCTCGCATCTGAAAACGGCCTGCAGTATACTCCTGACGAGATTCTTGTCTCCAACGGAGCCAAGCAGTGCCTCTGCAACACGATAATGGCTCTGGTCGACGCCGGAGACGAAGTGGTGATCCCCACTCCCTGCTGGGTCAGTTATATGCAGATGGTGCTCCTCGCGGACGGAGTGCCCGTGACCGTCAAGGCCGGCATCGAGCAGGACTTCAAGGTCACGGCATCCCAGCTCGAGGCCGCAATCACCGACAAGACGCGTCTTGTGATGCTGTGCTCTCCGAGCAACCCCACCGGAGCCGTCTACACCGCTCAGGAGCTTGAGAGCCTTGCCGCCGTCATCCTGTCTCACCCCGACCTTATGGTGATATCCGACGAGATTTACGAGCATATCAACTACGTGGGAGCACACTCCTCGATAGCTTCGTTCCCCGGTATGAAGGAGCGCACCATAATAATCAACGGTGTCTCCAAGGCTTACGCCATGACAGGATGGAGAATCGGATTCCTCGCCGCTCCCCAGTGGGTCGTCAAGGGATGCAACAAACTTCAGGGTCAGTACACCAGCGGCCCCTGCTCCCTCAGCCAGAAGACAGCCGAGGCGGCCTGGATAGAGGACCAGCAGTGCGTCGAGGATATGAGACTGGTCTTCCAGCGCAGGCGTGACCTTATCGTGAAGCTCGCCTCCGGGATCCCCGGTCTCGAGGTGAGTGTGCCTCAGGGCGCATTCTATCTCTTCCCCAAATGCTCTTCGTACTTCGGCAAGAGCTTCGGTGGCAAGACCATTGCCAGCGGCGACGATATGGCGATGTATCTGCTGGAGGAGGCGCACGTGGCCACGGTAGGAGGCGACTCGTTCGACGCCCCCGAATGCTTCAGGATGTCCTATGCGACTTCCGACGAGCTGATTGTGGAGGCTCTCTCGCGAATCAAGGCCGCACTAGCGAAGCTCGGCTGACACGAATCGGCCTGAATCTTTCACAAGTGTGCACACCGCCGTGCAGAAAGACGGCGAGGTGCACATTTTTTGGAGGTCAATGTGCAGGCGGTAGCGCCAGTGGTGATCGGGGTCTTCCGGGTGATTGATGCGCTCGGACTGGTAGTCCGCCTTGCGCAGGCTCCCGTCGATCGAGAGCCAGTCCTGGATGGGGAAGATGGCAAGCATCGAGGGGGAGGAGAGCATCTGCTCGAGCATACGGCGGCACTGCCACGGCTCCGGGTCGGCGCCGCACTGCATACGGAGGGTGTCGCAATCGTGGCTTGAAGTGGCGCATACGCTCGTCTCCTTCCACTCGCCCTTGCAGTCGAATCCGCGCATCCTCAGAGACAATATCTTCTCGTGCTCCATCACTCCCGGCACGCAGTCCGGCACCATTCCGAGGTCTTCGCCGCAGGCCAGCATCCCCGTGGCGCCGAGAAGCTCGGGGAGTTTGCGCTCCGCGTTGCGACGCCAGAGGTCTTCGTTGCGGTGGTAGAAGAAATCGTTGTACATCGCTCCGAACCTTTCCTGTTGCCACTGCGGGAGCTTGTCTGACGCGGGGGAGATGAGGGGCTGGTACATCCCCGGATGGCGCGGGTCTTCGTGGAAGAGCCCTTCGATGGGCAGTCCCGCCGCGGCAATCTCCTCGGGGGCATAGGGCAGAGCCGGGTTGAAGTGGCCGTTCTGCCCGCTCCGGTGCTCTATCGGGATCTCCCATATGCGGAAGAACCCGAGTATATGGTCGATTCTGAAGGCGTCGAAGTACTTCGCCATATTGCGGAGGCGCGCCTTCCACCAGGCATAGTCGTCGAGCGCCATCGCCTCCCAGTTGTAGGTGGGGAAGCCCCAGTTCTGTCCGTCCTTGGAGAAGAAATCGGGCGGGGCGCCTGCGGAAGAATCCAGGTTGAAGAGCTCCGGGTGGAAGTGGGCGTCGGCGCTGTCGCGGCTCACTCCGATGGGAAGGTCGCCCTTCAGGTACACACCCTTGCTGTGGGCATAGGCGACTTCTTCGCCCAGCTGCTTGTCGAGGTGATACTGCACCCAGGCGTAGAAATCCGGCTCGAGGGAGTCTCTTTGTGCGCAGAAAGCGCAGTATTCACCCAGCCACGAAGAATTGTTCTTGCAGAATGACTTGTAGCCGGGGCTTGCCACATCCTTCGCTCCGCGCGAAGAGAACGCGGCGCGCAGAAGCCGCATCTTCTCGGCGAACACTCTCGGGTAGTCGAGCTCCGGGGAGTCATTGAGGTCTTTTTGGAGTCTTGCGAAATCCTCGTCCATCTCGACCCCGACTTCCTGCAGCCGTATGTACAGTGGATGCAGGGCAAAGCTGCTCACGGGGCTGTAGGGGTAGGAGTCGCCCCATCCTCCGTCGCGGGTGGTGTCGTTGATGGGAAGCAGCTGTATGATGCACTGTCCTGTCGAGGCCGCCCAGTCGATCAGCGGGTGAAGGTCGCGGAACTCGCCGATGCCGAAGTCGTCCCCTGTGCGGAGGGAGAATATGGGCACTGCCGTCCCGGCGCCGCGCATCCCCGGAGTGTCGAATATGGCTGCGGAATGCTTGCGCGGGAAGTGGCAGCCCTCGACGGGGCAGTCAATCCACGAGTCGACGATGCTGGCGGCGAGAGCGCTGCTGTGGTGGTCCCACTCGGTGCGCCGTACAAGGCCGTCCTGCATCACCACGTAGTAGTAGTCCTTGAGCATAGCGGCGCTGCAGGAGGGGATACTGACCTGCCAGATGCCGTCTCCGGTCCAGGACATCGGGTATTTGACGTCGCGCTGCACGAGGCAGAGGCTTTCGCCCCAACGGGTATTGTATGCGATGCGGAATGTGACTTTCATTTTGCGGGAGCCGCTCCTGACTGAGGAGCGCCGCGCGGATACGTAGCCCGTCTCCGGGTCTACGTGCGAGCCATCGCCGAACACGTCGCGATAGCGTTTCTCCAGGTAGTTGTCTGCCATATTGACGGCAAATATAAAAAAATACTATCTTTGCAGAAAATCAAAGTACACATAATTATGCAGAAAGAAGATCCCCTCGAGAGGCTTGAACGCCTGGAAATGGAAAAACAGGCGAAGGGCGGCAGCCTGAGAAAGACCACCATACTGCTCGCGGTCGTCGCCGGCGTGCTTGCTGTAGTACTGGCAGTGGTCTGGATCAGCAAGGCCAGCCTTGTGGGAGAGCTTCGGGTGGAGAAGCAGGACCTCACTGAGCAGATTCAGGCCCTTCAGAGCGACTACGAGAATCTCTCGTCCGACTACGATGCCATCAATTCCCAGCTTGATTCCTCCAGGGAGGAGATTTCCCAGCTCGTGGAGCGAATCAAGAAGACAGATGCCACCAACAGGGCCAAGATGCGCCAGTACGAGAAGGAGCTCGGGACCCTGCGCTCCATAATGCGCGGATATATAGTCCAGATCGACTCCCTGAACAACCTCAACCACGAGCTCACCCTTCAGGCCGCGGCGGCGCGCAAGGAAGCCGCGGAGAGCCGCAGGCAGAACGCCAAGCTCACCGCTCAGGTGGACAATCTGTCGAGCCGGGTTGCCGCTGGCTCGGTCATCAAGGCCAGAGGCATCAGGATTGACCCCTACAACGCGTCCGACAAGGTCACCGACCGCAGCAGTCGGGTGGTGAGGATGCTTGTGAGCCTGAGCCTTGTGGAGAACGAGCTCGCTCCCAGGGGCCCTGTCAGGGTCTATGTGATAGTCCGCAACCCTTCGGGAGCCGTCCTAAGCGACGGGACCGGAGCCGGATTCACCTTCGACGGCGAGTATATGAGCGCCACCGCTTCCCGCGAGGTCGACTATGAAGGAAGCGAGGTGGAGATGAGCATCTACGTCAACAACATTCCTTCATTCACCAAGGGAGTCTATACGGTCGAGGCATATACCGAGCAGTCCAGGCTCGGAAGCGCGGACGTGCTTCTGCGCTGATGATATACGTCCACGTCCCGTTCTGCGGGAGTTTCTGCACCTATTGCGACTTCTATTCCGTCCTTGCCCGGCAAGGGGCCCAGTTCGGTCCCTACACGGATGAATTGTGCCGTGAGGCCGACTCCAGAAGGGAAGAGATCGAGAGGACGAGGGGAGTGGACACCCTCTATATAGGAGGCGGCACACCGTCACTGCTGCCTCTTGATTGCATCTCCAGTATCGTGGAAGCCGTCGGAGGAGTCAGTGGAGAGTTTACCGTCGAAGTCAACCCCGAAGACATAGTGCTCCGGGGCGCGGACTATGTGAAGGGCCTTCGGGAGGCGGGAGTCAACCGCATCAGTATGGGCATCCAGTCTCTTGATGACGGAATCCTGAGATGGATGAACCGTCGTCACGATTCAGCCTCCGCGCAGAAGGCATATGAGATTGTAAGAGATGCGGGGATTGACAATGTGAGCGTCGATGTGATAAGCGGTGTCCCGGGTCTTTCTGACAGGATGCTCTCAGACACTCTGGAGAGGCTCTGCGCTCTTGCTCCGGAGCACATAAGTGCTTATCAGCTGTCGGTGGAGGAGGGCAGCGCGCTTGCCTCGATGATTGCTTCCGGACAGTGTGCCGAGGCTTCCGAAGAGCAGTGCAGGCAGCAGTATCTGACGACGTGCGGGATCCTCCGCTCCCACGGATATGGTCATTATGAGATCTCCAACTGGGCTCTTCCCGGCAGGGAGGCTGTCCACAACTCCGCCTATTGGACCCGCTCCCCCTATGTCGGGCTCGGCCCCGGGGCTCACTCTCTTCGCATCGGAGCCGATGGCAGCCAGCAGAGGAGTTGGAACTCGCAAGACCTGTCCGGATGGACATCGACGTCGGAGATTCTCAGTGCGGAGCAGATTCGCGAGGAGGAGATTATGCTTGGGATGCGCACCAGTGCCGGTTGGGGCGGCAGGCGCCTGTCCGAGGAGGAATGGCTGGTCAGTGACTCCATTATTGCGGAATATTTGTAAATTTGCGGCTATGAAACGATATCTTGTTCGCGCACTCAAGCAGTTCGTCTATCTGGCGGTCCTGCTGACTCTCCTCGTCGTAATACTCGTCAAGGCCGGATTTGTGGAAGGCGACCTCTCGACAATGTTTGTCAACGGCTACGATTCGCTCTGGCAGATTGCCCTGATAGTGGCAGCGTTCGCCGCGGTCTACCCCCGCATCGGCTACAGCACGCGTGAAGTACGCGCCCCCGGTCCCGACGATGAAGTCCTGCCAGTGCTGCGCTCCCTTATGGAAGAGCGCGACTACAAGCTTGCCGGCGAGTCTGCGGACGGACAGATGAAGTTCATAAAGCGAGCCCCCTTCGCCAGGGCGTCCAGGATGTGGGAAGACACCGTCACAGTCTCGAGGACTCTTGCGGGCCTCTCCCTGGAAGGTCGCACCAAGGATATCGCGCGTCTGGGCTCCGCTCTGGAGTTCAAGCTCAATCTTCCTGAAGAAGATGCTTAGCCGCGGCGTCGAGAGCTGACCAGAATTCTTCTCCGAACTCTTCTGTGATGGGGCCTTTCAAGAATTGGTAGGCCCGCACCCCCTCGCGCCTGCCTTTCTCGAAGGCGGGGCGGCAGATGTCCCAGCGATGCAGGTTGAGCGCAAGCGATCCGCCGGTAAGGCGCGTGACCCGCACGGGGTAGAGGCTGCACGAAACGGGCTTTTTAAGTCCTGCCCGCTCTATCGAGCAGAGACATTCTCCGCCCGGGAGGAAGTGACAGAACGCGCACTCGCCAGATCCCTCGACAAGAGGCGTCACCGTGTCGCCGTCTCTGTCGATCTCGAAGAATCCTTTGTCTCTGACCGCCTTCCTCCCCTGCTCCCTCATAAGCGGAGAGAAATTGTCATAGCGGAGCTCGAGCGTCTCGGCCTCCGCCACTTCGACCGGAGCCCCGCTGTCGCCCTCGATGCAGCATATGCCCTTGCACACCGGGTAGTCGCAGGCGAAGAATTCGGTCACGACTTCCTCCGACACCAGGATGTCTCCTATCTGGATTATTGTGCCAAAATCGCCTCTCATTTGGATACGATCTCCATAATGGCACCTTCCTGCAGATGCCTGAGCATTTCGCTCACGAGCGAAGCGCTTACCCCGTCGATCGCGCTCTGATATGAGCTCAGATTGTCGCGTCCCACAGAGTAGCGGGTCGCCACGGCGTCCGCGACAAACGAGGGAGTGGAATGAAGGGTGGCCATCTCGCAGGAGAGTTCGTCCTTGCAGGCCTTGAGGAAGGCCTCTTTGAAGTCCGCCCTTGACAGGGAATTCACGGCGCGGCGCATCGCGTTGAGGGCGTCCACCGTGCTCTGCTTCCGTATGCCCTCGGGAAGACCCGCTCTATCGCAGGGCCGGCATATTATGCTGACGGTGAATGACTCGCTCGGGAAGTATTCCACGTCTTCCGAGAATTCGGCATACATCCCCAGACCCGAGAGCTCCTTGGTTACCTCCTGACGGAGGATGGCGGATGCAATCCGGAAGGCCATATGGTTCTCAAGGCTGAAGGGATTGGAGAATGAGACCGACATCGCCGCGAAGTCTTCGGGGGAGCGCATCCTGGTGTACCAGCCTTTGCGTCTGTCGTGTCTTATGCGTTGGCGCACGGTCGTGGCCTTGCCGCATTGGAAGGAGGAGAGTCCGCCCAGGAGCGCCTTCTGGAGAGCGTCAGAGCTGAAGTCGCCGATGATGACCATCACTCCATCGTTCATTCTTGAGAACTGGGAGTCGAAATACTTCCCGGCGCCAGCCATCATTTCCGGACCTGCCTTCTCCTCAAGCTGACAGGCGTTGTAGGCATATCCGGGGCTTGACATCTGCTCGAGCGCGGCGGCCGCGTCGAAGCCTTCGGAGCGGCGCCGGAGGACGTTGCAGCGGAGGCTGTAGTCATAGTCCGACGGGTTGAACTCCCTGCCGGTGGACAGGCTTGACAGAGCTGAGAGCAGCAGGGGCAGCTTGTCTGTGGGAGCCTCCCCGCTCAGACGAAGGTCCGCCTCGGAGATGCGGCACCGCATCGTGATGCCGCCATCAAGAAGGAGATCCCGGAACGCGGCCCCGCTCGCACCGGCCACGTCAAAGAAGGTGAGGATATCTGCGGAGACCGGAGCCCCTCCCTTTATCATCAGGGAGTATACGAAGCGCCCGGGAGTCTTCTCGCTCTTGAAGACGACCTTCATTCCGTTGGAGAATGTCCATAGCTCCCCTCCTGTGAGAGGCTCGGCGGCCGAGCTTTTAAGCTTGAGCTTGCCCTTGGCCGGCTTCCCCGGCAATGAAGCGGGAGCCGCGGCAGGGACGGCGGTCGAATCGATGTCCCTCTGTCTGGTGTTCTCAGGGTCGAATATGGCATAGAGGAAGTCGTTCAGCAGGGGGAGCTCCTTGCTGGCGGAGAGCTTGCTGAAGGAAGTGTATTTGTCTGTCGCCGAATAAGGGGCGAGCGATGCCCCGTACAGCTCGGCGCGAACGCATCTTTGCACATATTCGTCGTTGGAGATGATGGCGCTGCGCTCTACGGCCCTGCTTGCAAGACGGGTCGAGGCGCCGGACAGCTCGCTTTCGAGGGCACCGTGGAGGAGAAGGTCTTCGATTATGCCGGAGATTATGCTCTCCGACAGTGCGGACGCCGACTCTTCGGTGACCACGCTTATGCTATACAGTTCGTCGCCGGGGCGGACGGAACTGTCTTCGTGCCTGAGGTCGATGTCCGCGACGGGGATGTCTCTATCCTTGAATGCCCGGGCAATCCTTTGGCGGAGTATGATTTCGAGAAGCGAGGAGAATCTGCCGGAGATGAAGGGTATTGCCGTGTTCATCTGCTCTTCCGGAGTCCTCGGGGAGGTGAAGGAGAGACTTGTGCGGGAGAGCCCTCCTCCAAGAGAAGTAGTGATGAAATGCAGGTCAGAATCGGCCTTCCACGGCTCTTTGTCCTTGTGACAGGCCCCGGGGAGCATAGGGACTGTCATCGAGAGGACGTACATTCTGTCCGCGAGCTGGTCCGAATCGATGTCGCCGCTTATGATTATGGTCTGGGGGCAGGCGGAGCTCCGGATCAGGTCGAACATCATCAGCAGGGTGGAGTCGGCCGCCGCGGCGTCAAACACCGGGATGTTGCGGAAGTGCACCACACTCCCTTCTTCTTTGCGGGTGACGAACCCCTCGGCAGAGTATCCCACCCCCTTGGAGGAGAGGAAGCGGCAGAAGTCCATATCCGGGGCGGGAGCGGAGCCGTCTTCGCGGACAATCGCGTAGTCGGCTCGTCCCTTCGACGCGCCGCTAGTCACCAGATAGTAGCGCAGGCCGTTGGGAAGAGAGCCTGTCTTGATGGCGGGGTCCCTGCCCAGGTCGGGCAGTGTCTGCGCCTTCAGGCCCGCGCCGGCAAGGAGCAGAAGTGCCGAAAGAAAGAGGATTCTTTTGAAATAGGACATCATTGATGGTTTCGATTGTGCAAAATTAAAACAAAAATGCTATTTTTGTGGGCTCACAGAAATAAACAAAACAAAAATAATTCCAGCAATGAAGAAAATCGCAACAGCAGTCGCAACCCTCCTTATCGGAGCATTCGCAGTGTCCGCTCAGGACCTCGCACAGGTTACAGAAACATTCAACAGCGGAGCTGCCGCCCTCTCGAACGGAGAGAAGGTGGAGGCTCTCGGGTTCTTCCGGACAGCCCTCGAGCAGGCCAAGGCTCTGGGAGAGGAAGGCGCCGCCATCGTGGACAACTGCAAGAATATCATCCCCGACCTCGTCTCCTCAATCGCCAAGGGCCTTTTCAAGGAGGGCGATATCGACGGAGCGATTGCCAAGCTCGGCGAGGCTCTCTCATATGCAAAGGAGTTCGGTAACGCAGAGGCCGAGTCCGAGACCAACACCCTTCTGGGCCAGTTCCTCTCCAAGAAGGGAGCGGACGCCCTTAACGTGAAGGATTTCGCCGCTGCCGCCGACGCATACAGGCAGGCTCTCGAGATTGATGCCACCAACGGCACCGCCGCTCTGCGTCTCGGCATGGCGCTCTCCGGCGCAGGCGACGCTGAAGGCGCTGCAGAGGCATTCAAGCAGGCCGCTGCCAACGGTCAGGAGGCCGCCGCCAACAAGCAGCTCGCCAACCTGAGCCTCAAGGCCGCCGCCGCCGCTCTCAAGGCGAAGGATTTCAAGACAGCTCTCCAGAAGGCCGTCGAGTCCGCTCAGATCAACCCTTCTGCCAACGCCTACAAGATTGCCGGCACGGCTTCCGCCCAGCTCAAGCAGTACAAGGACGCCGTCACCTATTTCACCAAGTACCTCGAGGCTGCTCCCAATGCTGCCGACGCGGCTCAGATAAAAGCCAATATCGAGGCGTTCAAGAAGCTCTAGGATGACTTCCCTGGAGCTCCTTGCCCCTGCAAGAAACAAGGATATCGGCATCGCGGCAATAGACTGCGGTGCCGATGCCGTATATATCGCCGGGCCCTCGTTCGGAGCGCGGAAGGATGCCGGCAACCCTGTCGGGGATATCGCCGCTCTGTGTGAGTATGCCCATCGCTACGGGGTGCGCATCTACGTCACTTTCAACATTGAGGTGCGCGATGACGAGCTCCCCGAGATGCATTCTCAGATGCTTCTTGCCCAGGACGCCGGTGCGGACGCATTCATCATCCGTGACGAGAGGGCAGCCTCGTGGGATGACATCCGCGTGCCCCTGCACGCCTCCACCCAGTGCGCCATCAGAGACGTCTCGCGTGCCCGCCATTTCGAGGCTCTCGGTTGCACGAGGCTCATACTTGAGAGGGAACTGTCTCTGGAGCAGGTGCGTCGGATCGCTTCGGCTGTCGGCTGTGAGATTGAGTTTTTCGTCCACGGGGCGCTGTGCGTGTGCTACAGCGGAGAGTGCCGGCTGAGCGAGTATCTCGACGGCCGCAGCGCCGACAGGGGCGAGTGCATCCAGGCCTGCCGTTCGCTCTATGATCTGGAGGATTCGACCGGAAGGGTGATTGCCCGCGACAAGGCTCTTCTGTCTCTGAAGGATCTCAATCTGCTCGACAGGCTCGAAGATCTTGCCTCGGCGGGTGTGTGCTCGTTCAAGATAGAGGGGCGCCTGAAGAATGCCTCGTATGTCAAAAATGTGGTAAGGGAGTACAGCATCGCACTCGACAGGATTGTCTCGACGCATCCCGGGTTGTACCGCAGGGCTTCCTTCGGGAAGGTTGTCGGAGGGTTTGAACCGGACAGCCGCAAGACTTTCAACCGCGGATATACTTCGTTGTTTCTGGATAGTGGCAGGGGCAAATGGGCCTCGATAGATGCTCCCAAGTCGATAGGGGAGCCTGTTGGCAGAGTGCGGGACATAAGACGGACGCGCCAGGGATGCGAGATCGTACTTGACCTCGCCGGCAGGGACGCGCAGCTGCGCAACGGAGACGGATTCTCTTATGTGGCCGGCTCGACTGTGTGCGGGTTCCGCGGAGACGTGTGCGAGGGGAACCGGATATTGTGCAAGTCTGCCGACTCTCTCAGGAAGGGGATGGTTCTGCATCGCAATCTGTCGGCCGCTTTCGAGAAGGAGATAGAGTCGAAGGCCTGCAGGCGCGAGATCGGGGTGTCGCTGAGCGTGCGCATCAGCGGCAGTTTCGATATGGAGATAAGGGCCTTGGCCGAGGATGGGAAGGTGGCGCTGAGTCCGTTCAAGATGGATCTCGAGGCGGCGCAGAATGCGGAGCGGGCCGAGGCGATGATACGCGAGGGGCTCTCGAAGAGGGCTGAGCAGTATTCCTGCCGTGTGGATTCTCTTCTCGTCGACACCCCCGGCGGCAGACTCCCGCTGCTGAGCTCTTCCACCATCAACTCCATCCGCCGCGCCGTCGTCTCCGACCTCGCCTATCCTTCCGTAGCTGTGTCCGGTGCTGCTGCAGGACTGCCTGCTGCCATCGCGGGACCAGAAGATAGGGGGAATGGCCCCTCGATGGCCCAGGCAGCTCCTGCAGCGAACAATTCTGTAGAATCGCATGCGTCTGCCGATGGCAGTCCGTCCGGGCAGGTGTGTCCACCCTCGGACACATTAGAGGGAGGGGCCCAACCGGCAGGTTGGGAGGGATGGAGCGAGCGTAGCGAGCGGAACCTGTCCCGGACGGAGTTGCCATCGGCAGACGCACGGGGAGCGGTGGAGCTGATGCGCAGCAAGTACTGCGTCAGGTACGAGCTGGGACTATGCCCCGTGCACCAGGGGGCCGCTGACAGCGGCCAGCTGTATCTGGTCAACAACGGGCGGCGACTGCCGCTGCGCTTTGACTGCGGACGTTGCGAGATGACCGTCTTGCCTGAAGAGAATCACTCGTGACGGAAAAGATGCAGGGCGTCCTCTATCGTCAGTGAATTCTCGACCCTGAATCCGCCCACGGCGGTGCGACGAAGCGAGTGCAGGAACGCTCCGCTGCCAAGCGCCTCCCCCAGATCGCGGGCGAGGGCTCTGATGTAAGTGCCTTTGCTGCACCTTACGAGTATCTCCGTTTGCACGAGGTCGTAGCCGCCGATGTCGGCGACTCTGATGCGCGGGTTGGGCGACATTGTCCGGCCCGAGTGGCATTCCGATGAGCCCGGCTCCCCGTAGTGGAGCAGCTCGAGCCTGGAGATGTTGACGCGTGACGCGGTCAGAAGGTCTGATGCCTCGGCAAGGTTGCCGGCTCGGTAGAGCTTGCGGGCCGTCTCGTAGGCGCGCACGCCGTCCACCGACTTGGCGCTGAAAAGAGGCGCCACCTGCATCTGCTCTCCCTCGAACTGCGGCAGGACGGAGCGCAGGCTCTCTTCGCTCACGCCATCCAGAGCGCAGACGCTGTCCACGTCCTTCTCCAGATCGTAAGACGCTGTCGTGGCTCCGAAGCTGACTCCTGCCACATACTCCTTCTCGTGGCTCTGCAGCTCCTCGGCGAGCTTGGTCGCCTTGCCCAGGCACACCAGCAGCACGCCTGTCGCGAGCGGGTCGAGCGTGCCCGCGTGGCCGACCTTCAGGTTCTTCCTGCCGAAATGTTTGCCGGCGGTCCATTTGATCTTACGGATGACGTCCGCCGAGGTCCAGCGATAGGGCTTGTCCACGCTCAGGATTATGCCTTCGGGGTAGAGTTCGATCTCGCGGCCAAGTATCTGCCCGCTTGTGGGTACAAATGCGTTCATATGGCGCCAAAGTTAGTAATAATTAATTATTTATTATATTTGTGGTTTACTATGGAAGCTTTGTTGAAGTCCAACTACGTGATTGACGGCGTTCGTGAAGAACTCACTCCCGCCGAGATGCTCGGCCGCTGCAAGTGCGCCGTCCCTGATGCGGGCACGATCGTGGATGAGAGTCGTGAGCCGGGGCTTGACGCCATCCAGTTCGAGTCCTTCGATCCGGACCATTATCTCGCAAGGATCCGGGCCGCCCGCCGCACGATGCCGACAGCCTTTGCCGGGACCTTCACGAGGGGCCGGGTGGCGGGAGCTCTCATAGATACCATCTGGCGCAGGGGCAATTTCAAGATCGGCGACCTCTCCCTCGAGGCCAAGTGGAAGGTCAACCCTTCCGGGGTGGGCAATATGGCCGCGTTCTACCGCAGTGTCGAGGCAGCATCTGACTATGTTGACGGCCTGGGCCTTGCATTCGAGGATTATTTCGTGGAGGAGGGTGACAGCAATTCCGTCAGTTTCAGGGCGGTATTGTCTTCGTCCGACGCTCCGGAAGATATTTTTATCGACCAGCCGTACCGGAGCGAGCGTCCCGTGTTTGAACCCGGATGTCTGCCTGCGGCAATGGATGCCGACCCGCTCAGCTGGATTGTCTATATCCCGTTTGACACATCGGACTATAGACTCGGCGGGTCGATGCTGGCTCAGACTACGGGTCAGGCCGGAGGCGTGGCCCCGATGGTGCAGGACGCGGATTATTTCCTGGATTGCTACGAAGTGGTGCGCGAACTGGTCGAGGATGGAGTCGCAATCGCAGGCACGACTGTCCTGGACGGCGGGCTGATGGCCGCCGCCGACAGGATGTGCGCCCAAGGCGCGGGAGTGGAGCTGGATATCTCCGATATGATCACCGCATTCGGCGAGAGCAACAATATCCGCCTCCTCTTTGCGGAGGTGCCCGGAGTGCTGATCCAGATCAGGGACATCGATTTCGATTATCTGGATGCCGAGATGCTCCTTCAGGACGTGGTTTACTTCCCCCTCGGACATCCTGTCCCCGGGGAGGGTAGGGTCAGTGTGAAGGCTGCCTGCAAGACCGGAATCCAGAGTATTCTCGACTCTTTGATAAGAAATCAGGGCGCAGAGGGTGAAGATTAAAAAAAAATTGCTAAATTCGCGGCCCTTATACAGAAAGTAATACATTCAAAGTAATTAAGATATGACAGACAACAAGAAACGAGTCTATCTCTTCGGCGGAAAGGCTGCCGAAGGAGATGGATCCATGCGCGAGCTCCTCGGCGGCAAGGGTGCAAACCTCGCTGAGATGAGCCGTCTCGGGATGCCCGTACCTGCGGGATTCACCATCACTACCGAGTGCTGCGCTGAGTACTACACCCTCGGCGGAGGTTACTCCGAGGGTCTGAAAGCGGAAGTTGCCGCCGCTCTCGCCGCCACAGAGAAGGTTATGGGCAAGAAATTCGGTGACAAGAACGATCCCCTGCTAGTCAGCTGCCGCTCCGGTGCCCGCAGCTCCATGCCCGGTATGATGGATACCATCCTCAATATCGGACTGTGCTCCGCGACAATCCCCGGTATGATCGAGAAGACCGGCAATCCCCGTTTTGTGTATGATGCATACCGTCGCCTCATCATGATGTACTCGGATGTGGTGATGGAGAAGGCCGAGGGCATCGAGCCCGCCGACGGCCAGGGCATCCGCCAGCAGCTCGACCGCATGATGGCCGACCTGAAGGAAGCCAAGGGCTACAAGTCAGACACTGAGATTACTGCAGACGAGCTCAAGGCTCTTGCAGAGCAGTTCAAGGTACGCATCAAGGAAGTCCTCGGTGTCGAATTCCCCGACTCTGCCGAAGCACAGCTCTGGGGCTCTATCGGCGGTGTGTTCAAGTCTTGGAACGGAAAGAGAGCCATCGCCTATCGTCGTATCGAGAAGATCCCCGATGATTGGGGCACTGCAGTCAATGTCCAGTCAATGGTCTTCGGCAATATGGGTGAGACTTCCGCCACGGGCGTGGCGTTCTCCCGCAACCCTGCCAACGGAGACAACAAGTTCTACGGAGAGTGGCTCATCAACGCCCAGGGCGAGGATGTGGTCGCCGGTATCCGTACCCCCAACCCCCTCAACGAGGCCACCAAGAGCGATCAGAACAAGCATCTCGCATCGCTGGAGACCGCAATGCCCGAGGTCTACAAGGAGCTTGACGGCATCCGTACCCGCCTCGAGGAGCACTTCCACGATATGCAGGACATCGAGTTCACCATCCAGGACAAGAAGCTCTATATGCTTCAGTGCCGTATCGGCAAGCGTACCGGCATCGCTGCCCTCCAGATGGCCATCGATATGCTTGATGAAGGTATGATAGACGAGAAGACCGCCGTGATGAGGGTTTCCCCCAGCCAGCTCGACGAGATTCTTCACCCCATCCTCGATCCCGCTTCCGAGAAGAAGGCGGAGGTCGTCGCCAAGGGACTTCCCGCTTCTCCGGGCGGAGCTGTGGGCACGATAGTGTTCACTTCGGAAGCCGCTATGGAAGCTGCCGCCGCGGGCAAGAAGGTCATTCTCATCCGTGAGGAGACTTCTCCCGAGGACATCGAAGGTATGAGAGCTTCTGCCGGTATCCTTACCACCCGCGGAGGTATGACCTCTCACGCCGCTCTCGTGGCGCGCGGATGGGGCAAATGCTGCATCGTGGGCTGCGAGGCCATGAAGATTGACTTCGAAGGCAAGACCGTCAGCTTCGCCGGCTCTGACAAGGTGTACAAGGAGGGCGAGTGGTTCTCCCTCAACGGAGCCAAGGGCGCTGTCTATGCGACCAAACTCGACACTATGGATGCCAGCGAGAATCCTCTCTTCATCCGCTTTATGAGCATCGTCGACAAGTATCGCCGTCTGGGCATCCGCACCAACGCCGACACTCCCGAAGACGCCGCCCGCGCCCTTCAGTTCGGCGCCGAGGGTATCGGCCTCTTCCGTATCGAGCATATGTTCTACGGCAAGCACAGCGAGACTCCTCTCGCCAAGCTTCGCAAGATGATAATGTGCAACACCGATGCAGAGCGCAGAGCCGCTCTCCTGGAGCTCGAACCCTTCATCAAGGCTTCCGTCAAGAGCACTCTCAAGATTATGGACGGCAAGCCGGTGGTGTTCCGTCTGCTCGACCCTCCTCTGCACGAGTTCGTGCCGAAGAGCGAAGACAAGCGCAGTGAGCTCGCCAGCGACCTCGGTATCAGTGTCGAGGAAGTCGACAAGAGGGGTGAGAGCCTCCACGAGGTCAACCCTATGATGGGTCACAGAGGAGTTCGCCTGCACGTCACCTATCCTCTCATCGCCGAGACCCAGTACCGTGCCATCTTCTCTGCCACGGCCGAGCTCCAGAGCGAGGGATATCATCCCCAGCCGGAGATTATGATCCCCGTCACGATTTCCGCCCGTGAGCTTGAGTTCCAGAAGGTCCACTGCGAGAAGGTGCGCCTCGAGGTTCAGGCCGCATCCGGCCAGACCATCAACTATCAGTTCGGCACTATGATCGAGATCCCCCGCGCAGCCCTCACAGCTGACCGTATGGCCCGTACCGCCGAGTTCTTCAGCTTCGGTACCAACGACCTCACGCAGATGACGTTCGGCTTCAGCCGCGACGATGTGGGCACATTTATGGGTGACTATCTCGGCAGCAAGATTCTCGACGCCGATCCTTTCCAGACCATCGACACCAAGGGAGTCGGCAAGCTGGTAGAGCACGGCATCCAGGGCGGTCGCAGCAAGCGTCCCGGCCTGAAGTGCGGTGTCTGCGGAGAGCACGGCGGTGACCCTGACTCCATCCACTTCTTCAACAAGATTGGTGTGGACTACGTCAGCTGCTCGCCGTTCCGCGTCCCGATTGCCCGCCTCGCTTCCGCACAGGCTGCAATCAAGCAGAACAACTAGACTGAAGTCTTCTTCCTCAGCCAGGCAGCGATGTCTGGCTCGAGGAGAGGCGACAGCGCCTCATAGACGCGCTTATTGTAAGCGTCAAGCCATTTGAGCTCTTCGGTATCGAGGAGCTCTCTTTTTATGATGGAAGTGTCGAAGTGGCAGAGGGTGAGCGGCTCGAACTGCAGCCATCGGCCGAACTCCGACTCTTCGGCCTCGACACAAAGAAGCAGGTTCTCGTGGCGTACGCCGAAGAGAGCTTCGCGGTAGATGCCGGGCTCGTCGGAGATTATCATCCCCGGAAGGATGGGCTGCGGGTTGAGGTTCTGCCTCAGCTCTTGCGGGCCTTCGTGGACTCCTGACACAAAGCCCACTCCGTGGCCCGTGCCGTGGCCGAAGTTTCGTCTGCGGCTCCACAGTGGTGCGCGTGCGAGGGCGTCTATGCGACATCCCGGAGTGCCTGCCGGGAACACGGCTTTGGCAAGGTCGATGTGGCCTTTGAGCACGAGCGTATAGTCCTCCGCCTCCAGGTCGGTCACGGGCCCCAGAGGGATTGTCCTCGTGATGTCGGTCGTGCCGCAGCAGTAATGACCTCCGGAGTCGCAGAGATACAAGCCTTCCGGCTTGAGAAGGGGAGCGCCTGTCTTTGGCGTGACATAATGGGGGAGCGCCGCTCCGGGGCCGTAGGCGGAGATTGTCTCGAACGAATCTCCCAGATATCCTTCCATCTGCGCGCGGTATTGCCCCAGCTTCACTGAGGCGTCCCATTCGCTGACCACTCTGTCCGCATCGAGCGACTTTTCCAGCCAATAGAGGAATCTCTCCATAGCCACTCCGTCCAGCAGATGAGCGCGGCGCATCTGCTCCACCTCGAAGCCGTTCTTCACCGCCTTGCGAAGCCTGACGGGGCTCGCTGCGTCAGCAAGCCTCAGAGGTGACATCGAGAGATTGCGGTAGAGGTCGTAATTTATCGTAGCGCTGTCCACCAGCAGACGCAGATGCCCTGCGTTTCGAAGGAAGTTCTCCACCTCGAAGTAGCTGTCAAGCCTGACATCGGAGAGCGATGAGAACACCTCCTCTGACTGGGGGTCTTCCACCTTGTCCTTCAGCACGAACCATCTGACTTCCGTTGTCGAGACGTACAGATAGCTTATGATATAAGGATTGAACTCGATGTCCGAGGCTCTGAGGTTGAGGACCCAGGCTATCTCGTCCAGGGCGCTCAGCAGGATGGCGTCCTGGCCGTTGTCTTCCAGATAGCCGCGAAGCCAGGCTATCTTGTCTTCGCGGCTCTCGCCTGCGTCTGCGATGTAGATGGGGGTCTGAGGTATGGGGGGCCTGTCGGTCCAGAGACGCTGCAGAAGGTCGGGACAACTCGCGATGCAGTGCTCCACGCGGGCATCGTCAAGAGCCTGCTCCAGCTCGTCATATATGAACGTGGCGCTCACGGCAAGGCCGTCCACTGCAATGACCGCGCTGTCCGCGTCTTTGAAATACTCGGACAGCCACTGGGGGATAAGTACCTGATCGGACACTCTGGTCTTGTGCAATTGCACTGTGGTGCCTTCAAGCTGACTGAGAGCCTGGATGAAGTAGCGTGTGTCTGTCCACAGCCCCGCGTGGTCTGCCGTCACCACCACATCGCCCGCCTCTCCGGAGAATCCGGTCAGATACTGCACCTGTTTCCATCTCTGCGCGGGGTATTCGCTCCCGTGCGGGTCGCTTCCGGTGATAATCACTGCGTCCCAGCCTTCGCTGCGCATTATGGCGCGAAGAGATTCGATTCTGTCAGAATATATATTGTTGCTCATATGCGTCCAAGCATCCCGAGGAGGGTTCTGCCGAATATGGCGTGCTCCCCTTCGGAGAGGAATTCCACCTTGATGGGGATCATCAGCATCTTCTCTCTAAGCGACAGAGGCAGACCATTGTAGTCGAGCACTCTCTGCGCATCCTTCTCGGTGGTTGCCACTGCGGCGGTCGGATAGTGGAGGGTCGCGCGCTGAATCTTCTGGAAGTCGCTCCAGGTGTAGCGGTGATGGTCCGGGAAGGTCAGGCGGCGGACCACCTTGTATTTGTCGCTGAGATAGTCGCGCAGAGGCTTGTCTCCCGCTATCCCGGTGAAGAGAATCATCCTCTTGGAATAGATGTAGCGGCTGTCCGAACTGTCGAATATCGGTTGGGGCGGATCGTAGGATATGCGTGAGAAGAACACGAACTGGCACTTGCCCGACGTCGACGTGCCTTTGCAGCTGATTGTCGAGAAATCCCTTATGCCGAGAGTCTCGGCCCAGACGGTCTTCTGCCAGTCGTCAAGCTCGTAGGGGCATTTGGTGACTATTATGATGTCCGCATCGCCTATCCTTTCGGGAAGGTCGCGCAGCCTGCCGAGCGGCAGGAGCTTGTCTTTGTGAAGAGGACGGTTGAAGTTCACGAGCACAATGCTGACCGTAGCCTTGAGCTTGCGGTACTGGAATGCGTCGTCCAGGACTATCAGGTCTGCCGCGGGGAATATCTTGTCCCAGCATTTGCCTCCCGCACGGCTCTTCTCGAGCTCTTCGGGGTGAGAGAGGAAGCGACACCCCTCGATGCGGTCCTTGTCGACAGCCACTGTCACGGAGGGGAAATTCTTCTTGATCTGAAGAGGCTCGTCGCCGAACATCGCGGCGCTCCCGCTCCCGGACACCTGCTGGAAGCCGCTGCTCTCCCGCTTGTATCCTCTCGAAAGGACGGCAAGATTGCGCCCTCCCCATTCGTCGCTTGCGAGAAGCTCCCGAAGAATCATCTCGGTGTGAGGGGTCTTGCCGGTGCCTCCGGCGGTGATGTTGCCCAGGCTCACCGTGGGGACATCGGCAGGATGAGATTTCCTGATGCCCTTGCGGTACAGAGAGTCTCTCAGTTTGAGAACAGCATAATAGGGGAAGAGAAGTATCTTGTCAATCATAGTGTTCGCGGATATGGTCAAGTATGCCGTAGAGCTCGTCCGGGTCCAGGGTGGTGACCATCTTCATCCTTGTCTCCTTGAAGTCGGGCAGACCCTTGAAATAGCAGGACAGGTGCCTGCGCATCTCGTATATGCCCCGTTTCTCTCCCTTGTATTGCAGCGACAGACCCAGATGCCGCTTCGCCAGATCCACCTTCTCGGCGACCGAGGGTTCGGGCATAGGCGCGCCGTGCTCGAGATAATATTTGATCTCTCTGAAGATCCAGGGCCTTCCGAATGTGGCGCGGCCCACCATTATGCCGTCCACGCCGTAGCGCTCGAATGCGAGGGCGGCTGAAGGCCCGTCGGTGATGTCTCCGTTGCCTATTATGGGGATGTGCATCCGGGGGTTGCTCTTAACCTCTCCGATCAGGGTCCAGTCGGCGGAGCCTCTGTACATCTGGCATCGTGTGCGGCCGTGGATGGTCAGGGCCTTGATGCCCACGTCCTGCAGCCGCTCGGCAAGCTCGACTATGATTTTGGAACTCTCGTCCCATCCGAGGCGGGTCTTTACCGTGACAGGCTTGCCGACAGCTTCCACCACCGCCTTGGTGATGGCGACCATCTTGTCCGGCTCGCGCATCATCCCGCTGCCGGCTCCGCGGCCTGCAATCTTGCTGACCGGGCAGCCGAAGTTGATGTCGATGATGTCGGCGCCGTGCCCGCCCGCTATCTCGGCGGCTCTGTCGGCCATCCGGGCGGCCTCGACCATCGATTCGGGGATGTGCCCGTAGATCTGAATGCCTATGGGGGCCTCCTCGTCCGAGGTCTTCATCTTGGCTATTGCCTTGGAAGCGTCTCGGACAAGACCATCGGAGGGGATGAATTCGGTGTAGACCATATCGGCGCCCTGCTCCCTGCACAAGACCCTGAAGGACGCGTCGGTCACGTCCTCCATAGGCGCGAGCAGCACGCTCTTCCCGCCGAGATCAAGGTCGCCGATCTTCACGGCCCTAAACCGTCATTATCTCCTTCTCTTTGGTGGAGACTATCTCGTCAATGCCTTTGATACTCTTGTCGGTGAGTTTCTGCATCTCGTCCTCGGCTTCCTTCTCGGTGTCTTCGGACATCCCTTCGTTCTTCTGGGCCTTCTTGAGCAGGTCGACGGCGTCGCGACGGGCGTTGCGGATCACTATCTTGGAGTTCTCTCCCGCTCCCTTGGCCTTCTTGATGAGCTCCTTGCGGCGCTCCTCGGTGAGGGCCGGCACGGTGCAACGGATTATCTCGCCGTTGTTGGAGGGGGTGAGGCCCAGATTGCCGTCGATGATGGCTTTCTCAATCTTGCCGATAAGGGACCTCTCCCAAGGCTGGACGGCGAGGGTCTTGGCGTCGGGGGCGCTGATCGAGGCCACCTGCTGCAGGGGAGTGGGAGTGCCGTAATAATCGACCGTTATACCGTTGAAGATGGCGGGATTGGCCTTGCCAACACGGTAGCTCTTGAGGTCTTCTTCGAGGAATTTGGAGGCTGCCTGCATCTTGCCTTCGGCGCCTTCGATGATTTCTTTTGCTCTGTCGGTAAGCATATTTTGCGGATTTGATTATGCGTGAACCAGTGTCCCGATTTTCTTGCCTTCCAGAAGGTCCATCAGGGCTCCCGGGGTGTTGATGTCGAACACTATGATGGGGACAGGCCCCTGCTCGCAGAGAGCGAATGCCGTCGCGTCCATCACCTTGAGATGGTCTGAGAGGCACTTGTCGAACGTGAGCTCTTCGTACCTGACGGCGGTGGGGTCCTTCTCCGGGTCGGCGGTGTAGACGCCGTCCACGCGAGTGCCCTTGAGGAGGGCGTCGGCGCCGAGCTCGAGTGCGCGCAGGGCCGCTCCGGAGTCTGTGGAGAAGAACGGGTTGCCCGTGCCTCCGGCGATGAGCGCCACTCCGCCTTCTTCAAGCAGCCGGATGGCATCGTCTCTGCCGTAATAGCGCGCTATGGGCTCCATCGGAGTGGCGGTGAACACTTCGGCCTTGACTCCCAGGCCCTTGAGGGCGCAGGAGATCGCGAGCGAGTTGATGACGGTGGCGAGCATACCCATGCGGTCGCCCGTCACGCGGTCGAAACCCTTGCCCAGCCCCTGAATGCCGCGGAAGATGTTTCCGCCGCCGTTGACCACTGCTACCTGGTAGCCGGCCTTCACGGCCTCGGATATGAAGGTCGCGAATTTCAGCAGGCACTGCTCGTCAAGGCCCTTGCCTGAAGGACCGCCGAGACTCTCGCCGCTGAGTTTGAGAAGAACTCTTTTGTACATACCACAAATTTGGCTGAAAATTATGGAATTTGCAAGATTCGGACTATATTTGCAGACCCCTAACGAATAATTCGTAAGCAATGTTCATATTCAATTCATCAATCGGAAAGAAATTCATCCAGGCCGTGTCCGGAGCATTTCTTGTAATCTTCCTCCTTCTTCACGCCACCATCAATTTCTTCTCGGTAATCGACTCGTTTACCGGCAAGTTCGGTGTTGTGGCCGCTGACGACAAGCTCTTCACCGCAGGTGACGGACTCTTCAAGCTCGGCTGTGACTTCATGTCCACTCCCGTCATCGACATCATGGTCCCCATCCTCGCTCTCGGTTTCGCCGTGCATATCCTCTACGGATGCTGGCTCACCATCAAGAACGTGATTGCCCGCGGCGGTGTGAAGCGCTACGAAGTGTCCAGCAGGGCGGCCGCCGATTCCTGGTCCGCCAAGAACATGTTCGTGCTCGGCCTCGTGATTTTGGGATTCATCTGCTTCCACCTCACTCAGTTCTGGGCTCATATGCAGCTTCCCGAGATGTTCGGTATCGGTACCCTGGAGGAGAATCCCTATCTGCTTCTGACCAATTACTTCGGCTCCTGGTGGTGCCTGGCGCTCTATGTGCTGTGGTTCGTCGCTCTCTGGTATCACCTCTGCCACGGGTTCTGGAGCATGTTTCAGACTGTGGGCTGGAACGGTCAGATCTGGTTCAAGAGAGTGAAAGTGATAGGAGTGATCGTGGTCAGCATTATCTGCCTCGCGTTTGTCGCCGTAGCTGTCAATGCTTTCGTCCAGGCCAACTTCATCGCATAAGTTTTTGCAATAACAAATATTTTTACTATCTTTGCGACCCCTATTTTGTAGGGATCGCAATTTTTAGTATTAACCATTAAGATCAAGACAATGGACACACAAAGCTACAAGACAGTATCGCTCAACAAGGCGACTGTGAAGAAAGAGTGGGTTGTCATTGACGCGACAGATCTCGCACTTGGTCGTCTCGCTTCACGCGTGGCTCTTGTCCTTCGTGGCAAGACCAAGCCGGGCTTCACTCCCAACGTGGATTGCGGTGACAACGTCATCGTCATCAACGCTGAGAAGGTCGCTCTCGGAGGCAAGAAGATGACCGACAGAGTCTACACCCGCTACACCGGATATCCCGGCGGACAGCGTTTCTCGACTCCCAAGGAGATCCTCGCCAAGAGGCCCGCAGAATTGGTCAGGAGAGCAGTCAAGGGTATGCTCCCCAAGACTCGTCTTGGTGACGTGATTCTTGGCAACCTGTATGTTTATGCAGGCGCCGAGCATCCTCATCAGGCTCAGAACCCTAAGACAATTAAGTTGGACGAAATTTAAACAGAGCAAATGGAACAGACAAACGCCCTTGGAAGACGTAAGGCAGCTGTAGCTCGCGTTTATCTCACAGCCGGTGCAGGCAACATCACGATCAACGGCCGCCCCCTCGAGGATTACTTCAAGGAGGAGGCTCTCCGCTACATCGTGAACCAGCCTTTCAGCGTGACCGGAACTCTCGGCCAGTTCGATGTCAAGGCCACCCTCGTCGGCGGCGGCATCAAGGGACAGGCAGAGGCTATCCGTCTGGGCATCGCCCGCGCACTTTGTGAGATTGATCAGGAAGCATATCGTTCTGCACTCAAGGCAGCCGGTTTCCTCACCCGCGATTCCCGCGAGGTCGAGAGAAAGAAACCCGGTCAGCCCGGCGCACGCAGACGCTTCCAGTTCAGCAAGCGTTAGTATCGCACCGCTTTACGGCACAGGCCGGTTATCAAACTTCCTGGACGTGATGTCCGGATGGAAGTTGCCGGACTGCGGAAAATTTCCGGGACTGACAAGGTCACTACCCGGAGATTGAAGAAAAGAGCCCTAAGGCCGGAAGAAGGCCCTCGGGAAAGATTAAAACAAATCAGATTATCAACAAAACAATGTCTAGAACAGAATTCCAAGAATTGCTTGATGCAGGAGTACACTTCGGACACCTTGCCCGCAAGTGGAACCCCAAGATGGCTCCCTACATCTTCGACCAGAAGAACGGGATTCATATCATTGACCTGCACAAGACCATCGTCAAGATAGACGAGGCCGCCGAGGAGATGAAACAGCTCGCCAAGTCGGGCCGCAAGATTCTCTTCGTCGCAACCAAGAAACAGGCAAAGGAAATCGTGGCCGAGAAGGCTACGGCCGTCACAATGCCCTCCATCACTGAGAGATGGGCAGGCGGTATGCTTACCAACTTCCCCACCATCCGCAAGGCCATCAAGAAGATGAGCACCATCGACAAGATGAAAGAGGACGGTACATTCGAAAAACTCGCCAAGAGAGAGCGCCTTCAGGTCGATCGCCAGAGGGCCAAACTCGAGAAGAACCTCGGCTCCATCCGTGACATGAGCCGCCTTCCGTCAGCACTTTTCGTGATTGACGTCCAGAAGGAGGCCAATGCCGTCAAGGAAGCCAATCGTCTCAATATCCCGGTATTCGCAATGGTTGACACTTGTTGCGATCCCACTCCTATTGACTATGTGATTCCGGCAAACGACGATGCGGCGAAGTCAATCGAGTACGTTATGAATGTCCTCTGCGCAGCTATCCAGGAAGGTCTTGACGAGCGCAAGCTCGAGAAGGACAAGGAGGCTGATGCCGAGCAGACGGCTGAGGCCAAGCCCGCCGCCAGGAACCTCCGTCCCCGCAAGGGCGCGAAGGTTGAGGCCGAGCAGGCTGAGCAGGCAGAGAAGGTAGAGGCATAAGTTTCATTTGTAAAGAGATACAAGCTATGGCTATTACCGCAGCAGACGTAATGAAATTACGCAAAATGACTTCCGCAGGAATGATGGACTGCAAGAAGGCTCTCGAGGAAGCTCAGGGCGACTTCGACAAGGCAGTCGGCATCATCCGCGAGAAGGGCAAGCTCGTTGCAGCGAAGAGAGCTGACCGTGAGACCAGCGAGGGCGCCGTGAAGGTGCGTCTCGCAGGTGGCAAGGCTATCCTCTTCTGCCTCGGATGCGAGACTGACTTCGTGTCCCGCAACTCTGACTTCCAGAACCTCGCCGACGCTATCGCCGACGTCGCCATCGCAGAGTGCCCCGCAGACCTCGAAGGTCTCAAGGCCTGCAAGATGGCAGACGGCTACACCGTGGCGGAGGCTGTCGAGGCTCAGACCGGAAAGACCGGAGAGAAGCACGTCCTCGCATACTATGCGATTGTTGACGCTCCCTTCGTCGGCCAGTATGTCCACACCCTCACCGGCAAGCTCGGCGCTCTCGTGGGATTCAACAAGGAAGTCCCCGCAGAGATCGCCAAGGGCATCGCTATGCAGGTTGCTTCGATGAACCCTGTCGCCATCTCCGCCGAGGATTGCCCCAAGGAGGTTGTCGAGCAGGAGCTTGGCGTTGCCATCCAGAAGACCAAGGAAGAGCTCGTGCAGAAGGCTGTCGACGCCGCCCTCAAGAAGGCCGGCATCAACCCCGCCCACGTCGACAGCGAGGCTCACATCGAGTCCAACACCGCCAAGGGTTGGCTCACTGCTGAGCAGGCTGCCCAGGCCCGCGAGATCATCGCCAAGGTCGGTGCCGAGAAGGCCGCAAGCCTCCCCGAGCAGATGGTGCAGAACATCGCCAACGGACGCCTCCAAAAGTTCTTCAAGGAGCAGACCCTCGAGGAGCAGGAGTATCAGATGAGCGACGACAAGATCTCCGTGAAGGCTGCTCTCGCAGCTGCCGACAAGGACGCCAAGGTCGTCTGCATCAAGCGTTTCTCCCTGAGCGACTAATTCGCAGTGTTTCCGCGGCTTCGGCCGTAATCTAAGAGAGGCTGGCTAAAACGACTCGTTTTAGCCAGCCTCTCTGTTTCTCTCACCTCCAACCCCGGTCGGGGTATTCCTTTATTTCAGCACGGCTCTTACACTTAGTGCCCACTCGTCGTCCCACACCTCCGCTAATCCGGGTTTATTACCATATTGCATAACCAGTTGGTACGCGACATTCGTACCTGAAGGGTAAAGATCGCTAGTCCAGTATTCACCATATTCATTCACATGCTCAATTCCGCCTTCCCTATCGCTTAGTGCATAATTTTCGACATAACGCCCTGCGAAAGGAAGAAAAATATGATTTTTTTCGAATACAGTGCCAACAGCTCCGCTAAATACATAACCGGCAAGTGCTTGACAATATTCAGTAGGGCGTAAAGGGTCTGGATAATAGTGACCATAATTCCATGCGTACGAGGTGAATTTCCGTACACATTTATCTATGAGATTTTGGAATTCCTCGTAAGTCGGTTCCCTCCAATTGCTTCCCCAAACAGAGGTGGCGACATCTTTAATTCCCAATGTAGCGTGTTTATAGGTGCGATTGTCACTCTGCCAACCATAGTAAATTGTGGAAGTCCTTAATTCTTGATTGGAGTTATGCCATATGTACAAGCCACCAACGTTGTCTATGTTATGATAATGTGCATCATAATACACTTCGGTACCACTTCGCCATGGTGCAGCATATGCTTGTACGTCATAGTAATACACCAAGTCAAGGTAGCTGTTGATGGTTGACCCGACATTGAAATCTGCCCACTTGGGACCGTTTTCCCATAGTTGTGTCCAGGAATGTCCATCAGTAACGCCAGATGTCTGAGTCCAATTGCCGGTGAGTGTAATTGACCTTAATTCCGCGCAATTGGTGATTTTGCTAAGTGATTTTGACTTTTGCATATACCCGCTAAAATGATTTGTGCTGCCGGAGTTTTGGAGTGTGAAGGAGAATGTCTGCTTATTTGAGCTATAAGCTGCAGTGGCGAAGACGAAGGCCACGCCGCCGCCACTGTAGGCAATACCCTGAACGGCGGCGCCTTTCGTGC